>OJJJ01000128.1_pt1 | contig 46817 bp, 43 predicted proteins | sample 1596311 | NCBI WGS metagenome assembly OJJJ01 (sample SAMEA4350140, study PRJEB24818) | metagenome | biome: human; feature: gut; material: faeces | place: Denmark | collected 2013-09
TTATATATAGTGACGCATACATATAATCTCTAAAAATATGTGAATCCGTTAATACATCAGTAATACAAGTGCTATTCTAGCATAGGATTATTTGTTTGTCAATAAGTTTTTAAAAGAAATTTATATTAATTTTAAAATAAGGGACTAATTACCTATATTCTTTATAATTAGTGTAGTATTTATCTTGAAAGTATATTATGATATTGCTATTGTTTTATATATTGAATATAAGGAGTGCGTGGATATGAAATATACATGCAAATATACAAGATGAAAATTGTAAATAAACTTAAGCTTAGCCATAAGTTATATTTGGGATTTGGTATTGTCATTACGCTAATGATATGTATTTTAGGGTATACCTACATTAATTATGAGAATGAAACGAAAACTGTGGAATTAAATTTAAAGTCATATGTAATAATTGATGAAGCAAATGCTATTTTAATTAGTATGCTTAATATGGAAACGGGTGCGAGGGGATATGCAATCGCAGGAGAAGATGAATTTTTGGTACCATTTCATCAAGGAAAAGAAGGATTATTGGAGCATTTTAATAATTTGAAGGAATTAACTTCTGATAATGGGATACAACAAGAACGTCTAAATAACTTACAAAAGCAATATGAAAGTTGGTATGAATGGGAGACTACAAAAATAATCGATGGTCGTAGAGCTGTTCTCGATGGTACTCAAAAAATGGATGATGTAATTAAGCTTGTGCAGTCCGACCGGGGAAAAGAAGAGATGGACATGGTCCGTGAAATGATTGCAGAAATTATTAATGAAGAAGAACAAAACCTAGATACACGATATAAGGAACTTAAAACAGCAGAGCTTAGAACAGAGTTTGTTATAATCGTTGGAGGATTTTTAACAGTGATTACTTCAACAATAATTGCGTTGTTTACGTCCTTATCCGTATCAAAACCTGTAAAATTGCTTGTTAAAGCTTCAGAAAATATTAAAGATCAAAACTATAAAGAATTAATTAATTTAAAGACGGATAAAGAACTTGATGCATTAATAAAGAATTTTAATAGCATGCAAGCAGCGATACAAATAAGAGAATACGAATTATATAATAAAAATCAGGAATTAAAGATACAAATGGCTAATGTAAATGAGGCCAATAGTTTAAAAAGCCAATTTTTAGCGAACATGTCTCACGAACTTCGGACACCACTTAATTCCATAATTGGATTTACCAATCGTGTCTTAAAAAAGAGTGGTGATAGTTTGCCAGTAATACAGCAGGAGAATTTAAAGATTGTATTAAGTGAGGCTCATCACTTACTTGAATTAATTAATAGTTTGCTAGACTATTCAAAAATTGAAGCTGGTAAAATGGAACTTCACATTGAAAAATTTGACCTCTTAGTGGTAATGGAGGAGGTCTATACTATGACGAGAACTTTGTCAGAAGGAAAGTGTATTACATATAAACAGGAGTTTCATGAACTAGACAAAGTTCCAATTGTAAGCGATAGAATAAAGGTGAAGCAAGTTCTTATTAATATTTTGAGCAATGCATTTAAATACTCAGAGAAAGGAACGATAACTTTTTCTGTGGATATATGTGATGAGTTTTACTGTTTAAAAGTGAAAGATGAGGGAATTGGTATATCAACAGAAGATATCAATAATATATTTGATGAATTCCGTCAGGTGGATGGATCCTATACAAGAAAAGTTGGTGGTACAGGCCTTGGCCTTTCGATTACTAAGAAATTTGTTGAAATGCTTGGAGGAAAAATTTTAGTTAAAAGTGAGTTGGGTGTGGGAAGTTGCTTTACTGTTTTCCTACCTATAAATTTAGAAATGAATCAAGGGGTTCTATCTCTAGAGGATGAGCCAGCAAATAATTATAAGAAGAAAGTAGTTTGCATTGACGATGATAACAATGTTCAAAGGTTATATAAGCAATATCTAAATGAATACGAGATTGAATCCATTGCTTTAAATGGTAGTGAAGATATTATAAAGGAAATTATAAATATAGGGCCCGATGTTATTTTATTAGATATTATGCTACCGGATAAAGATGGTTGGGAGATATTGTCTGAGCTTAAAATCAATAAGGAAACTAAGAAGATTCCAGTGATTATGGCATCGGTACTTAGTGAAAAGAAACTTGCGTATCGAATGAAGGCAGATGAGTATTTAATAAAACCAGTTTCACAAGAAGAGCTTTTTGATACAATCGTTCGTACGATTACTAAAAAAAGTGGGTTAGATATACTTGTTGCAGATGATGATGATAATTTCTTGAATTTAATTGGACAGTTTTTAAGAGAGGAAGGAATACCTTATCGATGTGCTAGAAATGGACAGGATGTTATTAAGCAAATGATGAATAATAAACCGGATTTATTAATATTGGATATCATGATGCCAAAAAAGGACGGTTTTACAGTATTAGAAGAAATAAGAAGAAAAGATCAAATAAAGGATACGCCCGTTATCGTAGTAACATCAAAGGAATTGACCAATAAGGAAAGAGAGGAATTACGTAAAAGAACAAGCGCAGTAATTCAGAAATCTTCCGTAATGATGGATGTCGTTATGGATAAATTAATAAAAAGAATTAAGGAGCATCTAACAAATGAATAGAATTCTACTTGTGGAAGACAATGGTCACAATTCAAGATTAATAGATCAGATATTGATGGACATGGACGTTGGAATTGAGTTAAGTATTGCAGAATCTGGAAAAGGAGCTATACAATTAGCCAATGAGAACGATTTTGACTTGGTCATCATGGATATCTCTTTACCGGATATGAATGGTATAGATGTTACAAATGAAATAAAAAGAAATTTGAATTATAAAGAGGTTCCATTTATGGTTGCGACTGCACATGCTATGTCAAATGATGAAGCAGTATTTATGGAAACTTTTGATGATTATATTTCAAAACCAATTGATGATGATGTTTTTACAGAAAAAATAAATAAATGGTTAGGTGTTAAATAAATATGGATATAAAAATACTGGTTGTAGATGATAATAAGCTAAATTTAAGATTACTTCAAGACATTTTAGAGGATGAAAAATACAAAGTATATACAACGGATAGCGGTTTTTCAGTACTAGAGATGGCGCATAACTTAAAACCGGATGTAATTTTACTTGATATTATGATGCCAGGAATGGATGGATATGATGTGTGTCGCTTGTTAAAAAGTGATGAAGAAGTAATGGACATTCCAGTCATCATGGTTACTGCAAAAACAGAAGGAAATGACTTAAAAATAGCATTTGAAATGGGTGCTGCTGATTATATTAAAAAACCATTTGATGAGCTTGAAATTATTGCTCGTATTCATTCTGTCTTACGTACTAAACAAAGTCAAGATATATTAAAAGATAAAGCAAGCAGGGATGGATTAACTGGTATTTATAATCATGCACTTTTAATTCAATTATTTGAAAAGGAAATTAAAAAACAAGCAATAAGTGGAGACGACGTATCTTTCGTAATGCTAGATATCGATCATTTTAAAAAGATTAATGATAGCTATGGTCATACCATAGGAGATGCCGTGTTAAAGGAATTAGCCATGATTCTTAGTACTTCCATTAGAGATAGCGATTATGTAGGTAGATATGGTGGTGAAGAGTTTAGTATTATTTTAACGAAAATGAATAATGATGATACTTATGAATGGTGTGAAATGCTTAGAAAGAAAATACAAAATCATAAGTTTTATGCAGGTGATTTATTAATTCAAGTGACGGTCAGTATGGGATTTTACTGTAAATCAGCAAAGGATACTATTGGTAGTTATGATATGATTAAGACATCCGATGAAGCACTTTATAAAGCGAAGCAAAACGGAAGAAATAAAGTTGAAGAAGGCATTGTAAGATAATATTATTTGGTTATTTTTTTAGTTTTACTTAAGTTTACATTAAAATCTTCCTATCGTATTCACAAAATTTACCAATTGCGTTAATATGTATATATATTAACTTACAAATTAATGGTATAAATGGCAGAACGATTAGGGAAGGTGGTTGTAATTATGTTAAAATCATTTAGTAAAAAGCAAATGAAAGTCTTTATTCTATTTGCGGTTTTGGTTTGCGTATTAGTAATTGGTGGATATTTAATTAATGCAAGAAAGAATACAAAATATAAGATGATTGATAAAGATTATTTTACAATGACATAAAAAGTTGAGCTACGAGATCTTCCGTGGTCAATAAATCCTGAGGATGCAAAAAAAGTTATTGGAGAGTTAGATACCACTTATGATGTAGATACAGGAAAAGGTATCAAAGTTCAAGAAAGGTTAATGCCTAAAAAGCAAATATATATAGATCAATTAGATGTTTCAACAGAAGCAATACGTTTAATGTTTAATTTAGCTGATGAGTTAATCAGCATAGATTATTACTTTAACTGTGACTCATATGAGGAAGCAGATAAATTATACGATACTTTAAATACTTATCTATCGAAACGTATTTCGACTCAAATTACCAAAGAAGATATTAATGGAAAAGGTGTAAAATGGACAGATGAAGAAGGAAACTCACTAACGATGTTAAGAGGTGCCCTAACTAGTTCGTCTACAGATCCTGGATTGCAGTTGAATTTTTTGTCCGCTGATCATAGAATAATTTACCCAAACGATTAAAGTATAGAAAGAAGAGCCTTTTGCAATATTATATAGTATTGTAAGGGGCTCTTTTTTACAATTTATAAGGAATTTATATCTATAAGAGATTTATATCTATAAGATTTTTCTATTTATAAGTGATATCTTATGTACTAAATGTATCATTCATAGGAAAAGATACATATACTATGATGGTTATAAAAAAAATATTTTCATGCTTGACAATAAAAAAAGAAAGGAGTATTATCTCAACGTGGACATTACATATCCATAATGGATAAAGCATATCGTTAAAGGAGATGGGAAAATGAAATTAACCAAGGGTATCGAGCAAGCAATTTGCATTATAGCTTTATTAGCAACACAGGATCCGACCATTCCAGTGGCTTCCTTCGAGATTCATAAGAGGCTGAAGGGATCTTTAACTTACACAAAGAAGATTATCAGAAAGCTTGTGGTTGCTAATTTAGTTCAATCGGTATCTGGTAATAACGGAGGCTTTTCTTTGGCGTGTGATTCTTCTGAAATTAATTTGCTTCAAATCGTAGAAGCGTTGGAGGGGCCAATTGAGACCTATCCTGATACGGGATTAATGGATGAAGTCTTTGAAGAAAATCAAGCAATCGCAGATCAAGGAACGGTAGTTTTACGAAATGCGTTTGCACAAGCAGATTTATTGTGGAGAGAGGCTTTGCGTAGTAAAACAGTACATCAACTTATTCAGGAAGCACTGGGAAATAAAAAAATCCTGCCTATCAATTGGAATCATTCTGAGGAACGACGGGAGTTATTGATTAGAAAGGTGATGAGAAATATTTATGGAAATGATCAAGAACGAGTGGAAGAAGATAAGGAAGAATAAATTATTATTACTTTCCTTTATTGTCATTTGCTTTATTCCAATGATGTATGCTTCGTTTTTTCTAAAATCTATGTGGGATCCATATGGAATGACACAGCATTTACCAATTGCTGTGGTTAATGAAGATAAGTCGGTTGATTTTGAAGGTCAAACATTATCGGTTGGTGAACAAGTCGTTGATCAATTAAAAGAGAATACTACATTGGAATGGCATTTTGTAAATGCAGAAGAGGCAAAAAAGGGACTGGAGAATAAAGAATATTATATGGTAATCACATTACCAGAGAATTTTTCTGCTAATGCGGCTACCGTTTTATCCGACAATCCTGAGAAAATGAACATAGAATACGAAACCAATGGTTCTTTGAACTATTTAGGCGAAGTTATTAGTGAGCAGGCTGTAAAAGAGTTGAAAAGTCAGGTGTCGGAACAAGTAACAAAAGCTTATGCAAGTGCAATCTTTGGACAGTTAACGAATGTTACAGATGGATTTGCGACGGCTGCAAATGGTTCCGCTCAGCTGAAAGATGGAATTGACAAAGTAAAAGATGGTAACAATGAGATATCCACGAACTTACAAAAACTTGCGAAAGCAAGCCTTACTTTCAGTGATGGTACCAATAGTTTGAGTCTTGGATTAAGTCAATACATCGACGGTGTTGATGCAGTGAAATCTGGAGCAACTGAGCTAAATGCAGGCTTGACACAATTCCAAAGTGGAATGAAAGATTATACCTTAGGTGTTAAAACTGCTGCTGATGGAGCAAGTCAGTTAAGTAAGAACTCGTCTGCCATTAACCAAGGGGTAAAGCAGGTGGTAGAAGGCGTCCAAATGATTCCTGAGCAACTTGGTAGTACCTTAGAAAGTCTTAGTACCAATAGCGGTAGTGTAAAAAAACTTGCAGAAGGTATGTCTGCTGCCGATAGTGCGATCAATCAGTTAAAAGGAGCAGCATCTCAATTATCTGGTGGTATTCCTGATGCAGATAGCATCGCTGCGTTAAGTAAAATGTTAAATAAAGATGTGTTTAATACTTTATCAAAAGAACAACAGGCAGCTGTGCTTGAGCAAGCATCTAAATTAATCAGTGGTTATACAAGCGTTGGAAGTGCAGTAAAACAAATTGAAGGAGGCTTAAGTTCATTAGCAAAACAAACACCTGTTTTAGTAAATGGAACTCAGGCAATCTCAGATCAATTGAACAGTATTTCTACGACAGCACCTCAATTAATGAGTAAATTACAAGAATTAAGTGATGGTGCAAAAACATTACAAGCGGGAGTTTTAACATATACAACTGGTGTTGGACAGTTAACAAATGGATTAAATGAGTTAAATGCAAATTCACCTAAACTTACACAAGCAGTGACAACGTTAGCCAGTGGTACAAATTCACTCGTAAGCGGATTAGATAAAATTACAGCGAATAATGATACATTAAAATCTGGTGTCACTCAGTTAGCAGATGGAGCCACTCAAATTCATGATGGAGCAACGCAATTAGCAGATGGTTCTAACCAATTAAATCAAGGTTTGATAGATTTATCTGCTGGTGCTAGCGAATTAAAAGATGGTTTATCAGATGGAAGTTCAAAGGTAAATTCACTGGAAGTTTCAGATGCTACCATAGATATGATTGCGGCACCAGATACAATTACTCAGGTAAAATATAGTGATGTGCCGAATTATGGTCACGCACTTGCTCCTTACGTATTATCTCTATCACTTTATGTTGGATGCATGATCTTTAATTTTATCTATCCAATTAGAAAAGTTGCTATGGAAGGCAAATCAAGTGTACAATGGTGGTTAAGTAAGTTATCTGTAGGATTTGTTGCTGCAACTGCAATGGCATTTCTTGAAACAGGAATTATGCTATTGCTTGGAATTACAACCAATAGTCTAGGACAATATTTTATTATGGCACTTGTAACTGCTTATGCATTTATGTTCTTGATTATGGTATTAGCAATGGCATTTGATAATCCAGGCCGTTTTGTTGCTATGATTTTACTTGTATTACAATTAGCAGGTTCTGGTGGTACATTCCCTATGGAGTTAACAGCTAAGTTTTTCAATGTGATACATCCATTTTTACCAATGAGCTATTCTATTACAGGTTTTAGACAGGCAATCAGTGGAGGACTTGGAACCAATACATTTATTAATAATCTAGGAGTCCTAATTGGAATTACTGTTGTTTCAATTGCTTTATTATTGGTAGCAATGAATGTGATTATGAAACACAACAAAGCTGGTATTTCACAATTAGACGATAATCAAAAATTGTTTGATACAAATTACGATTATGCAAACTAGAATAAGTAATTAATTAATCCTATAAAATCTATATAATTCAATTCTAAATACTTAGGTAAGCAAAAAAGATGTGCACCATAAGGGAATTCCCAGTGGTACGCATCTTTTTTAGTTATAAGGCAGTATACATATGATAGGGGTTTGAATTATATAAATAGAAGTAATCTAATTTGTCCTATGAAAAAAGTAACATGCCGTTAAGAATAATCGTTATGTGCGATTACGATTTATCACTTATTTGATAACGAGTCATATTACGTAACCCATGCCCATAACATAAATTTATCGAATAATAGAAATGACACACCGTAAATACTTTTGTCATCATTTATATTATATTGTACGGTATACCCCAATCCTTTATAAATCTTAAGATTCTCAGTTTCAATGTTCTTGATCGTAATGATTGGTTTTTCACTAAAATCACGAGATGTCTTAAATCTTGTGCTTTCAACAACTATAAGTAAAATCCAAATAAGCACAATTACTAACAGAATATAAGTGATTTTTTGAAAATTTAGGCTATAAAACAGGATTGACAAGAATTATCAATTGGTATAATCTGACATTAATTACTTTTTGGGTTAGATTTCATCTAGGATACTTGTCTAATGAATAACAACTATGAAAGAATTATTGGATAATAACTTACAGGAGTAACAAAAAAATATATGTAAGCATTACGTTCTTGGTACATTAGAATTACGAATTAATAATTATAGAAGTTTTCGTATAACTTAGGCTATTGTTTTATAATTTAGGAGGAAATGATGATAACAATATTTAATAGGAAAGAATTACGAATCACACATTCCATGAAGGAACAAAGTGAGATTAGAAATACACTAAAAGCGGCGCAGATCGAACATATTACAAAAGCAATAAATCGAAACAGCCCTTCCCCCTTTCGAGGTGAAAGAGGAGGCATGGGAACGTTGGGGCAAAACATTGAAAAAGCATACGAATATATCATATATGTACGTAAGAAAGATTATGAAAGAGCAGAACATGTAATCAATCAATAGTGTTTCAGTGTTCGTATGAGAGGAGATTCCATGCATAAAGATCTAGAGAACGCATTTATATATGTAGTAAATCAGTTAAAAGAGGATACTAGATGTAAAGGTGGATGGCACTATGGTTCTATTAGTAGAAATATGCAGGATAGTTACTCAGATTATGATCCAGTCTTTTTAGTAGAAGATAAATATTTTGAAGGATTCTCTGCCGATGTCCCAAAGATTCTAAAAAATGCTTGCGATGAATTAGTAATCTTCTGGGCTGAAAGTTTTAATGATAATTATTTTAAAAATTATTGTAGTGTAATGAAACTTGGCGAGAATCTGCATCAATTTGATTTTTTCGTGCTGAATCAGGATTATCCAATGGAATGGATGTGTAGACAACACTTAAAAGGGTGTACAAGGGAACACATTATATTTGACCGTACGGGAGAAGTAGGCATATTACTTGATAAAGGATTACGGACTGAGAATCAAATCCCTGATTTAACAAGGACCATGGATACTTACTGGTTTCATGCGGAGATGTTAATTAAGTATTTTAAACGCAAAGATATGTTTAAATTAATAAAGAATATGGATGTTATTTTTCATGCCCATGTGGATTTACTTCTTTCACAATATGATACACTTGATTATGGCGCTTGGGAGACAAAAGTAAAATATTGTGTTCCAAAAGAGAAGCAACAGCATTTGCTATGTTATTTTACATCGGCTGATTTTGAACAGATGAAACATACAATGTTACGATGCATGCCTTTATTTCAGAAAGATGCAATAGACGCTTGTTGCTCTAAAAATGTTACATATCCAAAGCAAATAGCAGAACTCATAATGGAATATTTTTCACGACAATTGGAAGACTAAAGATAAATGCCAGTGTTGGAGGGAAAATATATGAATTATGGTTCCAATCAAGCATCATCGGAAGCATCATTAAATAATAAAATTACGAATCGAAAAGAACAAGGAATTGCAGGATTTTCAGTGCTTACTTTACGGGAGATGTTAATTAATAAAAAGATATCTATACCAGAATTAGTGTCAGCCTATCTTACACGGATTCAGAAATACGATAGCGGTAAAGATGGGCTTAATAGTATTGCTGAAATCAATGAGGATGCACTTGCCATTGCAGTGAAAATGCAAGAGGATTGGAACTACGATAAGGATAAGCCACTTTATGGTATTCCAATTTTATTAAAAGATAACATCGAATCCGATGATAATTTGCATACAACTGCTGGAGCATTATCCTTGGCAAATTTAAAGACTGGACGAGATGCAAAAATAGTAAAATATCTAAAAGAGAATGGTGCAATTATCCTTGGAAAGGCAAACTTAACGGAATTAGCGAATTATACAACAAAAAATATGCCAGGTGGGTATAGCGCTAGTGGAGGACAAGTAAAATCAGCGTTTGGAAGTGAGGTAGATCCCTATGGATCGAGTACTGGTTCGGCCGTTGCGGTATCGGCAGGATTTTGTGCGGCATCCATTGGAACGGATACGAGCAATTCAATCATAGCACCATCGTTACAGGCAGATATCGTTGGTTTTCGACCACCTTGTGGAAAAGTATCGTTAGAAGGTATCATACCAATAAGTTTTACATTAGATACAGCTGGACCGATGGTAAGAACGGTAGAAGATGCAGCTTTTTTATATGATTGCATTAGTAATTTCTATGAGCTTGAATCAAAAAAACAGGGAATTTATGAGAGGATTATATACGATTCAAACGTTGCTTCTCTCAAAGGTATGCATTTTGCTATTAACATGCTTGGTAATGAAAAATTATCAGAAAATGATAAAAGGCAAAGTGATGCACTTCTTGGTGCGCTTCGGGATGCTGGAGCAAAAATCACTGAAATTACGATACCAGTTACAGAATCTAATAGAACGATTATGAGATATGAATTTAAATATGGAATGAATCGATACCTAGCATCCTTGCCAATCTCCTATCCAGTGAAAAGTTTAAAGGATATGATAGAATTTAATCGTGCTCATGCAAAAGAAGCGTTAAAATATGGACAGACATATTTAGAAGATGCTGAAATGAATACCACTGGTTTATTGGATGAAGAAAAATACTTGCTAGCATTAAAAGAGCGCGAAGTTTTAAGAAAACGATTGGATGAGGAATGGAATTCATATAATGCGATCATTTTTAGATCTAATACAACCCCGCATTTCGTGGGATATCCGGTAGTTGCGATTCCTTTTACGAAAGAACATTATAAAAATCCTGAAATACCTAGTCAGAAACCGTATGGCTTATGTATTACTGCAAGGAATGATATTTCAGTACTTAGTATAGCGAGAAAGGTTGCTAAGGTTTTGAAATATTAACATAAATTAATCATTAATATAAGAGATAGGAAGTTTGAGGTGAATCACTATTTTAACTTCCTTTTTTTTGTGTTTTTAGTTAGAATTAGTGAAAATGTTTATTATATTTACAATAAATATGATAATAGGTATAATAAGGTAGAATTAAATAGTAAACAGGGGATACGTAACGGGAGGACGATTAAGATGAATCAAACACAAAATAATAAGTTACCGTCAGTGGCAAAAATAATAATTTTTATGTTCCTTTTTCCACCACTTGGTCTTTATTATCTACACAAAAGATTGTCGGGAAATGAATATGATTTATTAAATGAAGGCAAGGGACTAAGAAATGCGGGAATCATATATATATTTATAGCTGTGTTTTATGCTATATTATTTTCGACTGATTCTACAAATACATCAAATGAAAATGGGTATATGTTAATATATTCAATACTATTTATATGGGGATGTTATGGATATTCATTGATACATAAAGGGAATAAAAGAAGAGCTAGAGCAAATAGAAATAAAAACTATTATTCACTCATTATGGATAAACAGATATATTCTATAGATGAAATAGCTTCTATAATAAATCGGAAATATAGTGATGTTTTAAAAGAAATTCAATTGATGATTGATCTTGGGTATTTAAAAAACGCTTATATTGATAATAATGAGAGAAGTGTTGCATTTCCCAAAGCTCGGTCTAATGTATTCGTACAATATAATATGAGTAACGAATCAAAGCCTGAAGAAATCGTTGTTGTATGTACAAGCTGTGGTGGGAAAAACAAGGTAATCAAAGGTAAGGTAACGGAGTGCGAATATTGTAGAAGTCTTTTAGATAGCAAAGCCCTTAATTGATATAGTAAGAGGGATAGTGTGAAAAAGTTAAAAAAAGCATTGTAACTCTTTCACATTATATATGTGCCGCCATAAGGGCAGAATGAGAGGTTAACATGAAAAAGATAGGTTTTATTGGTGTTGGAGTTATGGGAAAATCCATGGTTATTAATTTAATGAAACATGGATTTGAGGTAAGCATCTATGCTAGAAATAAGGAAAAGGTAGAAGAGGTAATAAAAGAGGGTGCAATTTGGTGTGAAAATATTGCAGAATGTGTTCAGGACAAAGAGGCAGTAATAACAATTGTTGGTTATCCAAAAGATGTTGAAGAAGTTTATTTTGAAGATGGTGGTATATTAGCGAATGCGAATCCTGGAGCTTATCTTATTGATATGACAACCACGAGTCCTGATTTATCAAAAAGAATTTATGAGGCAGCAAAAGTTAAAGGTATGAAAGCGTTAGATGCTCCGGTTTCTGGAGGAGATGTTGGAGCAAAGAATGGAACATTGTCTATTATGGTTGGCGGAGAACAAGAAGATTTTAATGCATGTAAAGAGATTTTTTCTGCAATGGGTACCACCATTGTATATGAGGGAAAACCAGGGAATGGGCAACATACAAAAATGGCCAATCAAATAGCAATTGCAGGTGCAATTGCTGGAGTTTGTGAAGCAATGGCATATGCTAAGAATGCTGGTTTGGATATTCAAACGATGTTAGATAGTATTAGTCAAGGTGCGGCTGGTAGCTGGCAAATGACAAACAATGCTCCGAAAATGTTACAAGGTGATTTTGCACCTGGATTTTATATCAAGCATATGATCAAAGATTTAAAGATAGCGAATGAAGAGGCAGAAGCTAGTTCTTTAGAACTTGCAGTATTAAAACAGGTAATTCATATGTATACTGCCCTTGAAAACGAGGGAAAAGGAGACTTGGGCACACAAGCGCTTTGTCAATATTTTGAATAGTTTTGGCACGGGTTTCGATTGATTGGAATGATCGAATGGGTTCAAAATAGTTCATGATAGTGAATCGTTTATTAGTTTTATGTTTGGCTTCTTGAATATTTTGGAAAAATTTCTTGACTTCTAAAATTTGGTATGGTATTCTTGTGAGAAATATTTTGAAATACTTTTAACAACTAAGGTGTATAATAAAATGCATGTAAAAAGCTAAGAGTATGGAAGTAGTTATACAATCTGCTTTAAATCAATTATGAGAGGTAAATTAAAATGATTCAATTCGTATTCGTTACAGTCGCATATATTCAATGTCCATGGTATTGATGTAACTATAGATTTGCATAGTTACAAATGAATGCCTTTTGTAGCTATGCGGTTGAAACGATACAATGAAGAACTTATTTCAATAACCGCATTCAATATCGTAATTATTTACATAATGAATGCGGTATTTTTTTATACTTTTTTCTAGAAGGAAATAAAAGTATAAATGTGTAGTAAAAGCATTTTACATATAAGTTATATAAAAATTAGATTGGAGGAAACAAAATGGCAAGCACACCGATAATTGAAGTTAAAAACCTAAGTAAAACGTTTGTAGTAAAAGAAAAGGAAAAAGGCTTTCGTGGAAGTATTCACTCGATTGTTAAACCAAAGTTTAAGCATGTAACAGCGGTAGAAGATATTAGCTTTGAGGTAGAGAAAGGAGAAATTCTTGCCTTTATTGGACCAAATGGAGCAGGAAAGAGCACAACAATAAAAATGTTGACGGGGATTTTATTTCCAGACAAAGGTGATGCGGTTGTTGCTAATTTAAGTCCAAGTAAAAAAAGAAAAAAGCTTGCATACCATATTGGTACCGTGTTTGGACAAAAGGAACAGCTTTGGATGCATTTAACACCATATGATAATTTCAAATTTTTTGGTGCAGTTTATGACATGAAAAATGATGAGATTGAACAACGCATAACGGAATTAAAAGACGTATTTGAATTGGAGGAATTTATAAATACTCCAGTACGTAGTTTGTCATTGGGTCAAAGAATTCGATGTGAAATCGTAGCCGCGTTAATACATAATCCTGAAATACTTTTTTTGGATGAGCCAACCATTGGTCTTGATCCAGTAGTAAAAGAAAACATTAGAACTTTAATAAAAAAAATGAATAAGGAATTAAATACGACGATATTTTTGACCAGCCATGACATTGGAGATATTGAGAAATTATGTAAGAGGATCATTATTATTAATCACGGTAAAATTGTGATGGATGATTCTATGGAAAATTTGAAATACAATTATTTAAATAAAAAAATAGTTGAAGTTAAAATTAGGGATGAAATTAATTTCTCCGGGAGCAAAGGGGTAAGCTTATTAAAAAGCAAACAAGGATATTGTAAGCTTGAAGTAGATACGACACTTACAAGTATCGGTGAGGTAATAAAACAGCTGGATACGGAAAATCTAATTGATATTAACATTTCTAATATTCCACTTGAAAAAATAATAACAGAAATCTATAAAGAAAAAGAAAATACATAGAAAAAGAAAATACACAGAAAAAGGAAATAATCAGAAAAAGAAGATATAAAAAAAATAATTGGAAAAAGAAAAGTTTTAAGTAAAGGAGAGAATTCAAAATAAACTACGTCTGTAAATAGAAAGGAGCCGTCTTGAAAAAATATTTTTTTATTTATAAAACAACCATAATGGAAAATCTTCAATATACTATTAATTTATTGTTCGGGATTTTGGGGTATTTCTTGATAAGTTTTGTATTTTTAAACTTATGGAAATACATATACTCAGACCCAAGCCAGGTGATTGAGGGATATACAATGACTCAGATGGTATGGTATGTAATTTTAACAGAAATGATGTGGTTTTCTAATAATAATGGAACCTTACGTCGTCAAATTAGTCAGGATATAAAAAGTGGTGGAATTGCGTATGGATTAAATAAGCCATACAACTACCTTAATTTTATGATTTCGAAACACTTTGGAGAAATAACGATTCGACTAGGAATTTATTTAACCGTAGGTATCCTTACTGGTTATATGTTTGTTGGTAAACTACCAAATTTTAAGATTGAAAATCTACCTTATATGGTGATTGTTTTTTTTCTAGGAATGTTAATAAACTCAATCATACGTATGATAATTAGTAATTTTTCCTTTTGGATTGAGGATGCGATACCATTTCATTGGCTCTATGATAAGCTAATATTAGTTATCGGTACAATTTTTCCGGTTGAAATGTTTCCAAAAGCGTTACAGCCGATCATTAAATGTTCACCAATCTATGTTGTAAATTATGGTCCTACGAAAGTTATCATAGATTTTAGTATCGATATGTTTTTCAATGTTTTAATGGCTCAACTTATTTACATAGGAGGCACAGTTTTATTGTTGTCGTTTTTCTTTCAGAAGGGAGTGAAGAAACTCAATGTTAATGGAGGTTAAGAATCAACTTAAAATAATGGTACTGTCTGTGAGATATAATATTATGAGAGAGATGACAAATCAGGTAACATTTCTTACGAATATTATATTTATGATGTTAAATAATGCAAGTTTTATTATTCAATGGGTGATACTATTTCAATTAAAGGATGATTTTGGTGGGTATCAGATGGATGATGTACTTGCACTATGGGCATTGTCAGCAAGCACGTATGGACTATCCCATATTCTATTTCTTCGGGCATACCATTTATCGGATTTAATTATGCATGGAAAACTAGATGCTTATTTGGTACAACCCAAAAGTGTCATTTTAAATGTTATTACTTCGGGCACAAGCACACCTGCAATTGGTGACTTATTATATGGGTATATAATAATTTTTATATTTCATGCAAAATTAGATCGAATTTTGTTATTTACCTATTTTACGATAACTGGTGCAATTATATTAACAGCATTTGCGATACTATTTGGTAGTTTATCCTTTTGGATTGTAAAAGGGGACATCATTGCTAGCAATCTTAACAATTCAACGATAAGTTTTTCGACTTATCCGGAAGGCATATTTAAAGGAGTGGTTAAAATGATATTATATACCATCATTCCAGTTGGTTTCGTCGTATATACACCACTAAATATAATGTTAAATTTTAATCTTAGCAAGTTATTGTACATCACAGTATTTACAATTTTCATATCATTGTTTGCTTGCTTTGTTTTTAATCGAGGTTTGAAACGGTACTCCTCTAGTAACTTAATGAGCGCTAGAATTTAAAATTTTCTCGCAAGAACGCTTGCTTTTCTGTCTGACTCTATAGACATTGCGTGTCTATTTTATTTTCTAATAATACTTTGATAAAGAAATTTTGCATATACAAAATTGGTATAGGGGAAGTATAGGAGATGCGTTAGAAGAAGTATAGGAGATGCGTTAGAAGAAGTATAGGAGATTCATAGGAGAAGTATAGGGGATTCATAGGGGAAGTATAGGGGATTCAAAAGAAAAGTATAGTAATTCATAAAAGAAGCTTGGATATTCATAGAAGAAGCATAGGAAAATCGTAGAAGACATATAAATTCATAGGAGACTCATAAGAGAGGGACAACATGAAAGACGTAAGGAGAGGCTTTGTATTAGAGGATGAAAAAGAGTTCTTTTTTCAGAGTAATTTATTAAAATTAAAGAATGCACAACATGATTTATTATTTTTAATGGAACGAAATTATCCAATCAAAAGTGCCTCTACCTTTGTTGGAAATCACTATATGTTATCCGAGCGTCAAAGATTAGCACTGGTGAGGGCAACTGCTACAAAGAAAGTTGTAATGCAACGAAAAGAAAAGCAGGTTAAAGTTTTAGAAGGAAAAACAGTTTACATCGATGGTTTTAACCTTATCATTACATTAGAAGTTGCCTTGTCAGGTTCCACCTTACTTTTATGCATGGATGGAACAATAAGAGATTTGGCAGGGCTTCGTGGCACATATCATTTAATAGAAAAAACGGAACAGGCAATACGATACATTGGAGAACAATTGAAAAATTTAGGGGTAAGAAAAGCAGTGTTTTATCTAGATTCTCCAGTCTCTAATTCTGGAAGATTAAAAATGAGAATTTTAGATTTACTTGCAAACTACCCATTTCAAACGGAGGTTCATCTGGTTCCGAATGCAGACACGGTACTGGAGAAGCAATCTTTGGTGATTACAAGCGATGCGATTATATTAAATAAATGCATCGAGTGGTTTAATTTAATACCTATTATTATCGAAAGAGAATTCATTGATTGTCATTATGTAAATCTGCAGACAGGTGGAATTTTAGATGAGTAGAAATTCAAAATGATAGAATAAAAGAAGATTAGAATCTAAGATAAGTGGAATTGTTGATGAATAAAATCGTAGAAGACTAGAATTACAGAAAAGTGGAATAGCAAATAAGTAGAATTATAGAATACAGGAATTTATATACATGGATTGGAGATATGTGCAATCAAAAAAATTAATTGCAGGTAAATATAATTACAAATCAATCGATTTTCAAATTGAGTGGATTGCAGATTAATATATTTAGTTCAAAATGAAACAATTAATTATTAAGTGAAAAGTTTGATTTAGTTCATTATATAATTGGATTGAACTTCGCCATTAAATGCTTTATAACTATAGTATGGGAACTTAATTCATGGTGATAAAGATAAATCTTACTTGATTTCATTATTTCAGTATATGATTATAGAATTCTTTAAGTAATGAATTCAAAGAAGTTTATCACTTGTAAGGAGATTGGAGGAATATAAGATGGGTAAAAATTATAAGTTTTGGTTTGCTACTGGTTCACAAGACCTTTATGGTGCAGATAGTTTAGAAGAAGTTGCACAGCATTCAAGAATTATTGTGGAAGGGTTAAATAAATCGGGGATTTTACCTTATGAAGTAGTTTTAAAACCAACGTTAATTGATAATGTAAGTATAAGAAAAACATTTAATGATGCGAATGCGGACGTAGAGTGTGCGGGTGTTATTACGTGGATGCATACATTTTCACCAGCGAAATCATGGATTTTGGGATTGAGCGAGTTTAGAAAACCGTTATTACATTTACATACACAATTTAATCAAGAAATCCCGTATGATAGTATTGATATGGATTTTATGAACTTAAACCAGTCGGCACATGGAGATCGAGAATTTGGCCATATTTTCACTAGAATGGATATTGAGAGAAAAGTGATTGCTGGATACTGGGATGATAAGAATGTTCAAGAAAGAATTGCAAGTTGGATGACAACTGCTATCGGAATCATGGAAAGTAGCCACATTCGAGTGTTACGTGTTGGTGATAACATGAGAAACGTTGCGGTTACAGAAGGCGATAAAGTAGAAGCACATATTAAATTCGGTTGGGAAGTTGATGCTTATAATATTACAGATATTGCTGAATATGTGCAGGCGGTTTCAAAAGGAGATATTGATGCTTTAGTAGAAGAATATTATAGCAAATATGATATTATATTAGAAGGCAGAGATGCGGATGAATTTAAGAAACATGTCGCAGTTCAGGCTGGAATTGAGATTGGATTTGAAAAATTCTTAACCGAACATGACTATCATGCAATCGTTACGAACTTCCAGATGCTATCAGGATTACAGCAACTACCAGGTCTTGCAATTCAACGATTGATGGAAAAAGGTTATGGATTTGGTGGCGAAGGAGATTGGAAAACAGCAGCAATGGTTCGCTTAATGAAATTAATGACGGCGAACAAAAAAGATGCAAAAGGTACTTCCTTTATGGAAGATTATACATACAATTTAGTACCTGGCAAAGAGGGCATTTTACAGGCACATATGCTAGAAGTTTGCCCATCTATAGCAGAACAAAAACCATCCATTAAGGTTAGCCCATTGTCTATGGGAGATAGAGAAGATCCAGCGAGATTGGTATTCACTTCTAAAACAGGAAAAGGGGTTGCAACATCACTTGTTGACATAGGAACGCGTTTCCGCTTAATCATTAATGAAGTTGAGTGCTTACCTCTAGACATTCCAATGCCAAAACTACCAGTTGCATCAGCATTTTGGAGACCTGAACCAAATCTGTCAACAGGAGCAGAGGCTTGGATTTACGCAGGTGGCGCACATCATACTGCATTTTCATATGACATTACAGCAGAGCAAATGAGTGACTGGGCAGCAGCTATGGGAATTGAGTCAGTTATTATTGATAAGGATACAACGATACGAAACTTTAGAAATGAATTACGTTGGAATTCAGTGTTTTATAGATAAAGTTAAGGGCAGGTTATCGATTGTAATTCAGCGCTTGACATAAGCAGGTTTTATCGTCGCCAGCATGCATTGATAGAGTTTAAATAAATGATTGCCTCATAGAAGGAGAAAGAAACTTTCCTTCTATGAGGTATTTTTTCGCCAATTTTTGGGAAGAAAGAAGATATGAAATCTTGTTATATTTGATAAATTATAATATAATTGGTTTTAATGATTAAAAATGGAAGGGTTTCGGTGGTAAAATGAAGGGAATTATTTTGGCAGGTGGTTCTGGGACAAGACTGTTTCCACTTACTATGGTAACATCAAAACAGCTTTTGCCGGTTTATGACAAGCCTATGATATATTATCCATTATCAACGTTAATGCTTGCGGGAATACAAGATATTTTAATTATATCCACCCCACATGATTTGCCTAATTTTAAGAAATTATTAGGAGATGGATCAAATTATGGTATTCATTTAAGTTATGAGGAACAACCTTCTCCAGATGGACTTGCCCAAGCGTTTCTTATTGGAGAAGAGTTCATTGCAGGTGATTCTTGTGCAATGGTACTTGGAGATAACATATTTTATGGTAATGGGCTTACCAGTCATCTTAAAAATGCAGCAGCAAAAAAACATGGTGCTACCGTGTTTGGATACTACGTTGATGATCCAGAACGCTTTGGAATTGTTGAGTTTGACGAAAAGGGAAAAGCAATTTCAATTGAAGAAAAACCACAGCAGCCAAAATCTAATTATTGTGTTACTGGCTTATACTTCTATGATAATCGAGTATGTGATTTTGCGAAAAAAGTAAGACCATCCAAGCGTGGTGAATTAGAAATTACAGATTTAAATAAAATGTACCTTGAGGATGAAACCTTGGATGTGGTTACACTTGGAAGGGGTTATGCTTGGCTTGACACAGGTACAATAGATGCGTTGGCAGATGCGACAGAATTTGTAAAGGTTCTTGAAAATCGTCAAGGTATTAAGATAGCAGCCGTTGAAGAAATTGCTTATAAAAATGGTTGGATTACAAAAGAAAAGTTAATGGAATCTGCTACATTATACGGGAAATCCGCCTATGGTTCCCATTTAAAGCAGGTAGCGGATGGAAAGATAATTTACTAAGGGCTTAAGAAAGAGAGGTAAAAGTAAAATGAAAGTAATTAAAACGGATGTAAAAGATGTTTATATATTAGAACCACAGGTATTTGGAGATCACAGAGGATGGTTTATGGAATCCTGGTCAGAGGCGAAGATGGAAGAAGCTTCTCTTCATTACAACTTTGTACAGGACAATCACTCTTATTCTGCTGAAAAAGGTACGCTTCGTGGATTGCATTTTCAAAAGGGAGAAGATTCACAAGCAAAGTTAGTTCGTTGTGGAAAGGGAGCAGTTCTCGACGTTGCAGTCGACCTTAGAGTAGGGTCTCCAACTTATAAAAAGTGGGTAGCTGTAGAGTTGAGTGCTGAAAATAAAAGACAATTGTTAATACCTAGAGGATTTGCCCATGGTTTTTTAACATTGACTGATGATGTGGAATTTTTATATAAAGCAGACAATTATTATGCCCCACAATCCGACCGATCCATTGCTTGGAACGATCCTGAAATAGCTGTAAAATGGGGAATCGAACATCCAATTCTTTCGGAGAAAGATGCGAATGCCCCAACATTATCAGAGAGTGATGTGGATTTTAAATATATTGAAAAATAATAGCTGTAACTGAAAAAGTAGCTATAGAATTTACAACTCCAATAACTGTAGATTAATAAAATTCTAAGAGCTGCAGATTTACAAATTGCAATCGGTGTAGAATGCGTAATAAAAAAATGATATTTAGAATGAAGATTGAAAATGAACATAGAAGGGTAACGATTCATGAAGGTATTAGTTACAGGTGTAAATGGCCAACTTGGCTTTGATGTCATGAAGGCATTAAAGAAAAAAAATGTGGAAGCTATCGGTGCTGGACGAGAAGAGTTCGACATTACAGATTTTGAAAAAACAAGAGAGTTTATACAAAATAGCGGTGCCGAAGTTGTGATTCATTGTGCTGCTTATACAGCAGTAGATCGTGCAGAAGATGAAAAAGAACTTTGCGAAAAGGTAAATGTTGCAGGAACAAAAAACATAGCAACAGTATGCAAGGAAATAGGTGCAAAACTGGTCTACATTAGCACCGATTACGTATTTTCTGGTACTGGGGAAGCATTTTATGAAGTAGATGATACAACCAATCCATTGAGTCAATATGGAAAAACGAAATTGCTTGGAGAAGAACTAGTAAAATCAATTCTTGAGAAATATTTTATTGTTCGAATAACTTGGGTATTCGGTGTAAATGGTAATAATTTTGTGAAAACGATGCTTCGCTTAGGTAAGGAGCGAGATAGCATAAATGTAGTTGCAGATCAATATGGATCTCCGACGTATACCGCTGATATAGCACCACTGCTTTGTGACATGATTATGACGGATAAATATGGAACTTACCATGTTACTAATGAAGGTATTTGCTCTTGGGCAGAGTTTACGGAAGAAATATTTCGACTAGTTGGTTATACAACAAAAGTAAACCACATAACGACAGAGGAATATCCAACCAAAGCAGTAAGACCTAAAAATTCTAGACTTTCGAAAGAAAAACTAATTGAATGTGGGTTTTATAAACTGCCAAACTGGAAAGACGCTCTTGTAAGATATTTGGATGAGCTAAAAAACGAAGAATAAAAAACAAAGAATAAATAATGAAGAAAAATAAACTATGAAAAATAAATAACGAAGAATAAAAAACGTAGAATAAATAACAAAGAAAAAAACAAAGAAATATCTTTATGTAATATAAAGCTTATGGAGTTAAAAAAGGCGGTTATTTAATGGAGAAAATAATTATATTAGATGTTAAATTTCAGTTTGGTGATACCAAGGATATTATCCATCCAGTTATTTTATTAGATGATAATGAAATGGTACTTATCGACTGTGGATATACGGGATTTTTGCAAAATATTGAGGAAGCAATTGGTGAAAAGGGTCTCGACTGTAATAACCTAACCAAAATTATAATTACACATCAAGACCATGATCATATGGGAGCATTGGCAGAATTTCAAAAAAAGTATCCTAATATTAAAGTAATCGCTAGTGAGACGGAAGCACCCTACATTACTGGTGAAAAGAAGTCGTTGCGACTAGAGCAAGCGGAAGAGATGCAAAAGTATTTGCCAGAAGATCAAAAAGACTTTGGTAGAATGTTTTGTGAGATTTTAAGAAATGTTGAACCAGCAAATGTAGATATTAGAGTAAAAGAAGGCGATACCTTCCATTGGTGTGGTGGATGCGAGATTATTGAAACACCAGGTCATACACCAGGGCATATTTCCCTGTATTTAAAAAATAAAAAAACAATGATTACAGGTGATGCTGCTGTTTTAGAAAATAATAATTTAGTAATAGCCAATCCGCAGTTTACACTTGATATTAAGAAAGCAGAAGAATCGTTGTTAAAATTAAAAGAATACGATGTTGATACATTTATCTGTTACCATGGAGGCGTATACAAACTCGATTAGAAAAAAGGTGTGAGTTTATTGCACCTTTTAGGAGGATCAGCATGCAAGAGGCTATCATCAGTATCTTGATTTTTTTAGTAGGTATAAGTTTTTTGGTTATTTACAATAAAATATCGGGAGAAAAAAGACTACGTTTATGGATAAAACAAAGATATGGTAAAATACCTGAGAGAAAAGACTATGATTTTGAAAAAATCTCATGTTATTGGGATAACGTAAAAGATAATATACCAGAAGATGAAAAGCTTGATGATATCACTTGGAATGACCTTGAAATGAACAATATTTTTACTAGAATAAATCAGTGTAATTCGTTTACTGGTGAGCAAATACTTTATTCTACGTTGCATCACACCATGGAAAATACAAATTATGTTGAGTCATTAGAAGAAAAGATAACCTTCTTTTCTAATAATAGTGGGGCGAGAGAGGATACCCAAGTTTTTTTACATGCTATTGCTAAGAAAGATGGGAGTTATTCTTTGCCTTTGTTTCTTAATAATTTAGATGTGGTGCGTATTTCTAAAATCTGGTTATATCGATGTTTGCAAATATTACTGGTAGCATCATTTTTACCAGCAATTATAAGTAAAAACCCTGTATATTTAACCATTCCAGGTATTATATTTTTAATCAATGCAGCAATTTATACAGTGACAAGAATGAAGTATGAGGTTTATCTAGACTCACTTACAAGTATTTCAGGGATTTTAGCAGTAGCATCAAAAATTGTAGGTTTAAAAACAGTGTCCAGTGAAGAGATATTTTATGATTTTGGGGAACTAACAAATCATTTTAAAAAGCTATCAAATCATATTGGTCAGTATCAACAAAGGAAAACGTATACATTACTAGGTAGTGAAATCGGTATAATTGTTGATTATTTTATGGGAGCTACATTTATAGATTTCATAAAGTATGACAATATTCTACGTATGATTCATCAAAATCAAAAACAATTCATGGAATTATATCATAAAATAGGTGAGCTTGATATGGCAATTTCCATTGCTTCATTTCGTGAAAGTATCCCATTTTATTGTACTCCTAGTTTTCAAAAAGAGCGCAATATGCAGATCGAAGAAATATACCATCCTCTGGTTGAAAATCCAGTATGTAACTCGGTTGGGTTAGAAAATAATTGTATCATTACTGGCTCCAATGCTTCGGGAAAGTCAACATTTATTAAAGCAGTCGGAATAAATAGTGTTCTTGCACAAAGTATTCATACTTGTACAGCGAAAGAATTTGTAATACCACGAACGAGAGTACTTACCTCAATGGCGGTGCGAGATGATTTGATGGCTGGTGAGAGTTATTATATTAAAGAAATAAAATATTTAAAGCGAATTATCGAGAGTTTAAATGAAAATCGAATGGTCATATGCTGTATTGATGAGATATTAAGAGGCACGAATACAGAGGAGCGTATTGCTGCTTCTGCCGCGATATTAAGATACTTAGATCAAAAAAATTGTATCGCTATTGTTGCTTCCCATGATATACAATTATTACAAATGTTAAATGAAACATATGATATGTACCATTTTAGAGAGCAAATTGATGAAAAAGATATTAGCTTTGATTATAAAATCCATGAAGGTATTAGTTACACAAAGAATGCGATTAATTTATTACAATATGTGGATTTTCCAAATGAAATCATTGAGGCGGCAAAAAAGAATTTTGTTACGGCGATGTAATTATAGCAAGTAGCGTAAGCGGATTGCGAATATCCGATTTGACTTAATGATAATAGAAAGTATGCTAAGTATGCTTTTTGTTATTTAAACCTAAGATACAAGGGAGTTAATATGAACCAGATAATGTCTTACTTAAAACCTTATTATTTCAAAATGCTAATTGGTCTTATTATAAAAACGACTGGGACCGTAGTTGAACTTGCGATACCGTGGATTCTTTCTTACATGATTGACGATGTTATACCTCTTAAAAATGTGAATTATATAATTATCTGGGGTGCAATCATGTTATTCTGTGCTATTGCAGCACTAATATGTAATACGGTCGCCAATCGAATGGCCTCAAGCGTTGCTAGAGATAGCACAGAACATATCAGAAATGATCTTTTCTCAAAAATAATTCATTTATCAAATCACCAAGTGGATAATTTCACATTACCATCCTTAGTCTCACGAGCAACTACTGATACATATAATATTCACCAGTTTGTTGGTATGATGCAGCGACTTGGAGTAAGAGCACCAATTTTTTTAGTTGGTGGTACAATAATAACGCTAACTCTTGACCCAGTTCTTACATTAGTAATGATAGCTGTTATGCCGATAATTTTCTTAACAATCTACCTTGTTTCCAAATACGGTATCCCTATGTATGCAATAGTGCAAAAGCGAATTGATGATTATGTTCGTGTCGTGCGTGAAGATGTTACAGGAATTCGTGTTATAAAAGCTTTATCCAAAGAAGAGTATGAAAAGAATAAATTCGATGTTTGCAATAATGCGACTGCAACACAGGAAAAACAAACAGGTATGGTTATGTCCATCGTTAATCCAGTGATGCAAGTGTGTTTAAACATTGGTACTGCATTTGTAATTTTAGCTGGAGCATACCGCGTGAATAATGGAGCGATAAAACCAGGTATTATGATAGCATTTTTAACTTATGTAACATTGATTTTAAATGCGTTATTGTTTATTTCACGTATATTTATAAATTTTTCAAAAGCGAGTGCATCTTCAAAACGTATTGTAGAGGTCTTAAATGCACCGGATGAAATGGATGAAATAAAGTTACCAAAAGTTAAGAATGAGTATTCCGTTCAGTTTGACCGAGTTTCTTTTTCCTACGATGGTAAAGAGGAAAACTTAAGCGACATTAGTTTTGGTATTAAAAAGGGTCAAACACTTGGTATTATTGGAGCAACTGGCTCTGGTAAGTCAACGCTAATTAAGCTACTTATGCGATTTTACGATGTGGATCAAGGGGCGATTCGTATCAATGGAGAGGATATTCGCTCTATGGATATAAAAGCCTTGAGGGAAAAATTCGGTGTAGTATTCCAAAACGATTTTATCAGCAATGACACGATTTATGAAAATATTCGATTTGGTAGAGAGATTACAGAAGAAGATGTTAAAAAGGCTGCAAATATTGCGAATGCTTCTGAGTTTATTTCAGGAAAATCCGGTGGATTTCAAAGCGTTGTAGCAATCCGTGGTGCAGATTTAAGTGGTGGCCAAAAACAGCGACTACTCATTGCAAGAGCATTGGCTGCGCATCCTGAAATATTGGTTTTAGATGATTCATCTAGTGCGCTAGATTATAAAACCGATGCGTCCATTCGAAAAGAATTAAGAGAACATTTTAAAGAAACAACAACGATTTTAATTGCACAGCGTATCAGTTCGATTATGGCTGCGGATGCAATATGCGTTATGGAAGATGGAAATGTTGTAGGTTATGGAACTCACGAGGAACTCATAAATAGCTGTGATATTTACAAAGAAATTGCAGAATCTCAAATGAGCGAGTAAAAAGGAAGGCTGCTAACATGACGAAACGTAAAAAAATGCATACATTTAAGAGGGTTCTATCTTACCTTTTTCAATATAAAGCATTCATGGCGATTGCGATTATCCTGTCCATTGCGAGTAATAGTTTTGCTTTAATTGGGCCAAACTTATCCGGTTTGGCAATTGATAACATAGGTCTTGGGCAAGGAGAGGTTAATTTTCAAAAAGTATTCTACTATTGTAAATTAATGATTTTGTTTTACATTATATCTGCAATACTTACGTATATTTTATCGCTTATTATGCTTGAAATTAGTAAAAAAATATCATATCGTTTGCGTAAAGATTTGTTTGAACATATTTTAACGCTTCCAGTGGGGTATTTTGATACACATAAAACGGGTGATATCATAAGTAAAATCTCTTATGATATTGATACATTAAACTCAACGTTAACTTCAGATTTAGTAACGATATGCTCTAGTGTAATTACCGTAGTGGTATCTTTTGTATCTATGTTAATGATTTCAACGAAGTTAGTGCTAGTTTTTGTTGTAACGATTCCCATTACTATAGTTTTAACTAAGAAGATTACAAGTGTTACTAGACCAATGTTCCGTAAAAGATCCAAAGAACTTGGTGAGTTAAATGGTATGGTAGAAGAGTTGATTTCAGGACAAAAGACTATAAAGGCATATCACCAAGAAGAAAACACGATATTAAAGTTTCAGAAAAAGAATAAAGAAGCAGTGGATGCTTATTACCGTGCGGATTACTATGGGGCCATGGTTGGACCTTCTGTTAACTTTATGAATAACTTGTCTTTAACATTAATTAGTGTATTTGGAGCAATTATTTATTTGTTTGGAAATATGACTCTTGGTAGTATTTCTTCGTTTGTGCTATATTCAAGAAAGTTTTCTGGACCTATCAATGAATCTGCAAATATCATGGGCGAGTTTCAGGCTTCCTTATCGGCGGCAGAACGTATCTTTCAGTTAATGGATGAATTAGCAGAAGCAGCAGATAAGGCAAATGCGAAGGAACTTACCGATATAACTGGAACGGTAGAAATGAAACATGTATCCTTTGGTTACACAGCAGATAAAATTATTTTAAAGGACTTATCCTTACACGCACCGGCTGGTAGCATGATAGCGATTGTAGGACCGACAGGAGCTGGTAAAACCACAATCATTAATTTGTTAATGCGTTTTTATGATGTCAATGGTGGTAGTATTGAGGTAGACGATCAAGAAATTAGTAGTACGACGAGAAAGAGTTTACGAAAAGCGTACGCAATGGTTCTTCAGGATACCTGGTTGTTCCAGGGGACTATTTTTGAAAACATTGCATATGGAAATGATAGCGCTACTATGGAACAAGTAGTGGAAGCTGCAAAAGCTGCAAAAATACATTCCTATATCAAACGTTTGCCAAAGGGATATGATACGATATTGACGGATGATGGTACGAACTTATCCAAAGGCCAAAAGCAGTTATTGACGATTGCAAGAGCTATGTTACTGGATGCGAAGATGCTAATTCTTGATGAGGCTACATCAAATGTCGATACTAGAACAGAAATCCAGATTCAGCAGGCGATGAGAACGCTGATGAAAGATAAGACTTGTTTCGTTATTGCACATAGACTTTCAACGATTAAAAGCGCAGATCATATTTTAGTAGTGAAAGATGGTAATATCATCGAACAAGGAAATCATAAAGAATTAATGAGACAGAAAGGATTTTATAGTCAGTTGTATTATTCACAGTTTGACTAGGATAGCTTATAATTTATTATAAATTAACTATTATCTTATGCTTTTGTAGAAAATGAGGTTTCTGAAGGGGCGTAAGATAATAGTTGATATTTTTTATGCTTCGTGTTAATTTACTATTTATTCATTCGTCATTATTCATTCATTACTCATTATTAATTATTCTTTGGATTGGTTGTTAGCGTTAAATGCTGGTAGAGATTTTCTGAATTTGTAGATAATAGGATAAATTACACTTGTTAAATGAAAAAACATGAATTTCGTGAAAAATTTAAAGAAAATAAAAAATAAGTGTTGACATAAGCTTTGGTCTATGGTATATTAATACCTGTGAGATGCAGCAACACACAAAAATAAAAAACTTAATATGCACGAGTGGCTCAGTGGTGGAGTATCGCCTTGCCAAGGCGAGGGTCGCGGGTTCGAATCCCGTCTCGTGCTTCATTGAAAAGGACAGGAAAGCTAGTAAAATCAAGCTTTCCTGTTTTTTTACATCTAAAAATAATGTGTGCAGGATGTGTGCAACGTCCTTTTACGTATACAAACCGTTATAATGCTTTGTCCATATAGGCACGATTCTTTTCGATTTCATTGAAATTGTAGATATAACTTTTTGTAGTTTCAGTATCTTCATGTCCCATATACACCCTGATTTCTTCTAATGGCATGCCCTCTGCATACAATCGGCTGGCAAAGGTTCTTCGGATACAATGACTGCTCTTAAACGGTACTCCTGCTTCTTTACAATACTTCTTAAGCCAATAGTTGAAGCTTCTACTCGTCATTCTTTCTCCGTTTGACTGTGTAAACAAGTACTTGCTGTCAGGTGAGAGCTTTTTAATCTCTTCCAGAATCTTTATTGCCTTTTTTGATAAAGGGATGGTCCGGTATCCGGAGGAAATATCATGTTTTACATATTCTACAACCTTATAGCCTTTGCGAACATATGCGCCATCTACTATTTCTTCGTCTACAATCTCCGTCTTGTGAATATAGACTTCATCATCCAGTATATCTTCCTTCTCAAGGGCAACCAGTTCACCTACCCTAGTTCCAATTTGGAAGTCCAAAAGAATCGAATAGGCTTCTATCGTCTTTTTCTGATAGAGGCTTTCCTCAAACGCGACTTTTTCTTTGTCAAGATATAACCTAGAGCCATCCTTTTTCTTTTGAATCGAGCGAAACTTAATATCCGTATGTGCGTTAAGTATAGGATTTACCAATAGAAGCTCTTTATCTAATGCAATCTGAAAGACTGCATGTAAGATAGTTTTCATGTTGTTAAATTCTTTTCTTGAAAGCTTAAATGTGGTAATGGAATCATTCAGAAAATCATTTAGCATTCTGGTTGTTATTTTCTTAATAGGAATCGTAACAAGTTTATTATCAGCATAATACTTACGCCAATGTTGCTCATCCCGTTTTACAGTCTTAACATCAATAATACCTTCTACTGACTGTTTTTTTCGCTTTTCTACCCACAACTCATATAAATCACTGATTGTATAATCACTTTTACGGTCATTGTAATAATCATAAAGCTTACTAATCAGTTCTACATACGATGGTGCAGCTATTTGCTGTCTTTTTTCATCCTCTTTCCTTACAGTGGTTATGAAGCGTCCATCCTTACGAGAGCTTATGGAATATGGATGACGCTCTTTTACAAAGTTTTCTTTGGTCATATTTATTTTTATTGCGACTTCTGTTGCATCCAAGATACCACATTCATAGGCTTCCTGCAAGATAGTTAATGCATCAAGCATAATAATGTGACCTCCTGTTTATTACTTTTGAAACATTTGTTTCATGTTTCATAGAACAATATGACAGATGATTTTAAAAACGAAGCTTTTTCTATAATATGCCCGCAGATCCTGCGGGCATAAGAGTTAGCGTAAATAGTGTTCTGCAATGATATTGATTCGGTTATGACCAAGGCATCTGCTAGCAATCAGCATGGCACGCTTATCATAACAAACGCCTTTTAGGTCACGTCTGCAATGATAGCGTTCATTCTTAGGTATTTCTTCTAGAGGTCTAGCTAATGTAGTATAGATTTCGGTACAATAATCGCTACGATAAGAATGAACATCCATGTCAGGAACATACGACCATACTTTACCGTTTCCGGCTTCCTTCATTCGTTTTACGACTGTATCAACATTTGAGATGATAGGGGATTCACGGTATCTGCCACCCTTTGCACCACTGGTAACAGCTATGTAATAGATTCCATTCTTAAAGACTAATTGTGAGCCCCTTAAACATTTCAATTCTTTTTTACGTAATCCCGTTGCCCTACAGAATTCTATGAACTCTTTGTTCTTTGATTCAGAAAAATTCTTATCTCGTTTTGCTACTTTACGGCTTCGTGTAATGCCAGCCCTATGACGTACAGCTGTTTTAATAAAATCCTCTGTGGTACAGTCAAAAACCTTTGCTAGTGCACACGCTTCCAGCTTCTGAGAATGCGGCGATAGCACAGACCTTTCCATAAGCCATTCATCTACATACTGCCTGCATTCGGAAAGCATCTTGCATCCGTGATGCTCTTTACACCATTTAACAAAGTAACAGGCATGCTTCTGATAATCCTGAAAGGTACTCCAGGTATAAATCTTATGTATCGTAATACGTTCCTGATAACTTAGTGTTGCCTTAGAATCCTTTTTCCGCTTTTCTTTCAATAGTGCACGTTCTGCCCTTTGGTCATCATATTTCGAATGACCGATTGCCATTTTTAACTTCAATTTCATTTCCACCTGATGAACCAATGAATGATGTTTCTTTTCTCTGCTACGAGCCATTTTTACCACGTCCTTTGATTGTATTTTTATGTTAAAGCTGAGCACGCCCAATTTATTCAAATCACAGGGCATAGTGATTCTTACTCCTAAGGATACAGTCAAAGGGTATCCAGCCTGACCAGTATGAACAGAGTGATTCTTAATGGTCTACATTCTCCTGAACAGTGGTTTGTTATTTAAATTTCAACTATAGATACGTCTTGAGTCAAGAGGACTTCGTTCCCTCTTCTTTTCTTCTTACAGAAAACCGGTATACCGGATATAAGGTTTTATAACTTCATATCACCTTACGAAAACAAAATATAAATTTTGTTTTTCTCTGTTTGTTTCATTTGTTTGTTAATTATAAAATGTTTTTGTTTGTTTTGTTTTCTCCTTTCAACTTTGATTTACAATTCTAATATGTAATATTTTAATTTTTACATCTGAAATTTTACGAATGTTTGCTGTTCCATTCTTATTGATAACCGTTTACTCGAAGATGGAAACGAGTAACCGTTATCATGTCTGAAATTAATGGTGTACACTTTTTATAAAAGTGTATATATCTACACTTCTTCAAAATGGATTGACTTTCCATTTTAATAAAGATACAATTAAGAAAATTTATGCATAAAAATAATTACTAATAGTTATCAGTTGTGAAATAAGAATATTTATATTAGTGGAGGTAATATCATGTCAGCCAGAGCAGATGTTTTTATACGCTTTAACCATTCTGAAAGAGCATTAAGCGTAAGGTCCGTTGTAGATTTTGAAAAGCCTACATCAAGTTTTCGATTTTCATTAAGCTCCTTGTTAAAAATAGATTATATTAAAGCAGACTCTAATATAATATGGGAAATAGTTAAAGAGTGGCAGCCACAATGGCGGTATAATAGTTATGTAATACTCGTAACAAGTGAAATCCCTGTAAATAAAATAACAATTGTTTATCACGGTAATATTTCTGGTTGGTGTAATGTGATTGAAGAAAAAAGAATTGCACTCAGCTCATACTCTTCATGGTATATTACAGAAGCATCAGAACAGATAAAGTACAATTTTATGTTACAAGATATGGAAGATTATTTTGTAGTTAATGGGAAATTTGATACACAGAAAAAGTTATGGATATATGGTGATGATGAACATGATGAAGGTAATATCATTGCTTTAAGAAATGGATATTATCATGTTTCAAAAACTGATAACTTTAGTTTTTATTATCTAAACGAAGCTGAAAAAGTTTATGCTGATAATTACACATATTACTATGAAGAAATAACAAGATACTATAAATCTGTATTTCCACCAAAGAACATAAATAAGATAGACATAGTTTCTTTAGGACTGGACGGTGGTGGTGGTGCATATTTTCGTAATGAGTTAGTTGTAATTGATACTTTGAATGTTAATGGTGATATTGAGTCAATCAAAAGAAACACAATAACACTATTAGCGCACGAGCTTGGTCATAACTGGTTTACAGGCGCAAATACTTCTTCGTGGGAAGATTGGCTTAACGAAACAGGAGCTGAGTGGTCATCATTGTTATTTGTTCTATCAATGTCGAATTATAAATTGTTTGAGCAACAAATAGATTGGCCTTTAAAAAAATATCAAGGAACACCGCCAATTAGAACCCCGGATTCGAAACGTCCTGATGGCGTTCATTGGAGAGGTACAATAATGTTTTATGAAATATATAAAAAATATGGTAAAGAAGTTATTTTAGATATTTTACGAACACTAGCATCATTAGATGAAATGACAACAGAAAACTTTCTTTATAAATTACGTATTGAAATGGGTAATTTAATACCAGATATTATTGAGAGGGGATTGAACCTTCAAAATTATTCTGAATTATTCGAAGTATAAGCAAAATTTTTAACAAGTATATTACACAATATTTCACAATAACGAACTAAAAAAGAACACATGGCATGTGTGCAAGTATGTGTGCAAATACATAACAGAAGCCGCAACCCTCCTATTTTACTATATTTTCGTGTGCTGGGATTGGTTCGAATCCCGTCTCGTGCTTACGAAATCCCTTGATTTTCAAGGGATTTTTTGTTGCGCGGATATGTGCACCACTATTTTGTGTTCTTTCTATCACTCTTTTTCAGAGCATTATTCATAATGTCTAGGTTCTCTTGTTCCGTATTGGGATTGTCAATGTAACTAAGAGTGGTCCTTTCATCGACTTGCAGTTAGTCGTTCACCATTTCTTTCAAAGATAAATTCACCATCAGGATTAAGCTCTCTGGCTTTTCTTATGATATCCTTTGCTATGTTTGCAAGAGCGATAATACGATACTCCGAATCATTTTCCTGAAATAAAGCTTTTTTACATGCCATGATGCGTGTTTCATTTCACTCATTTTGATTTCATTTTTATTTTCAAGTAAAAAAGGTATTATATTATTAATACCTAATGAAAGTATACACTTTTTGAGGAAGTGTAGAATATACACTTTGGTATTTGGCGTACACCTATTACTGATATATTTATTTTATTTAGTATGTTATCATTGTATTTGAAATGTGTATTAATAAATTTGTGTTGAGTCGAGAGATTTGTTTTTATTAACAAATACGAACTGAAGATTATTTATATTAGGTAATGCTGTTTATTTTAAATACCGGACAACATTGAGCATTTTAAAACATGACTTTCTCTTCGTAATTATTGTAACATTGACGTAAGGAGGTAGATAAACTGTGGACTGGATAACAAGCCTATCGAAAGCGATACATTATATTGAAAATAACCTAACCAATGAAATAAGTATTGACGATGTATCAAACAAAGCGTTTTCTTCAAATTCAAATTTTCAACGTATATTTCATTTGGTGACGGGTATGACGATAGGCGATTATATTCGCAACAGACGTTTAAGCTTGGCCGGGCAAGAATTACTGCATGGAAAAAGCAAAATCATTGATGTTGCTATGCGCTATCAATACGATACACAAGAGAGTTTTTCAAAGGCTTTCATAAGGTTTCACGGCATATCCCCTTCAAGTGTGCGAAAACAAGGAGGTAGATTAAAACTCTTTCAACCGCTGACTATCAATGTAAGTATTCAAGGAGGATTTGACATGTCGCGTAAACTGATTGACAACATACCTATTCATCAATTACAGTACCCTGACAAAGGGCAGAATTATGTTTTTAACGGCTGCATGAAATTTTTAATGGAGTGCTTGGGTGAGGACGAACAGTATGATTATTGGTTCTTCTCCGCTGTTTCTGGCGATTGCTATGTGCAGGTGTACGGCACAGATAAGAACAAATGGCAAGTATGTTTCTCACACTCAAAGTTTGATTACGAGTTAATAAAACGAGTCTTTGATGCAATCGGCTATAATTTTTCATATATTGATGCCGAAGAGTGGACGAACGACAAGGAAAAATGCAAAACCAAAATCATTGAGTATATCGATAAAGGTATCCCTGTCCTCGGCAAAGGCTTTTACCATACGCCGTCTTCAGGCGGCGAACCGTGGCCGACCGAAGAAGTATCTGTAGTTATCGGTTACGAAAATGATGGCGAGTGTTTTTATCGTTTGCCGGAAGAAGCCACAAACCTTATGCCCTTTACGTTGGACGATGGCTTGCCATATGTATTTGTATTTATCGAGGGGAAGAAAGAAGCGTTTCCGGCGATTGCGGAATCATATAAAAAAGCGTTAATGGACGCACCCCGATTGATAAGGACGCTGTCTAACCAAAGCAACGATGTATTTTTCGGCAATGACGCTTTTGAACAGTGGGCGAATATGTTGGAAAGTGATTTTTACCACATGTTAAAAAAAGACTTTGAAGCATCAAACAGTATTGCAAGCTGGCGGTATTATTGTGTCTATGTCTGCATCATAGCCACAAACAATTTTTCCAAACGATATACAACCGACCGCGCTATACAAATGAATCCAGAATTAGCTAGTATAGCACCGCTACTTGATAAGGAATATAGGGCGTTGGACGATTTAGAAAACCAGTTAAAAAAAGTAGGTGGCGACTTTAACATAAGCTACGAAGTTTTACAGGATGCTGCGAAATGCAAAGAAATTGCTTGTATTATGAGGCAGTTTTCTGAAGTGTATTTACGGATATGCGACATTATTGAGAATTATAAAGAAAATTAAACTGTTGATTGTATTTATGAATTGTCTCACACCGCATTATAAGTATTAAGCGAAGTAAATGTGTGATATGCAATATTTCAAAACAACGAATTATGACACCGTTATAATTCCAATTTGTCAACGTGGTTACCAATTATTTGGACGTTCAAATATCTACAGATTTAAACTTAAAAAATATGTGCACTATTATGTGCACATAAATCAGAAGTGGATGGAACCCCTTTCTTTTCAGTATTTGTAGGATGGGATTATGGTTCGAATCCCGTCTCGTGCTTACTATTTATCCTTAGAGATATTGAATAATCAATGTTTCTAAGGATTTTTTTGCTTTTAACTAATGAGTACCCCTGAGTACGTAGGTATCATTCAGGCCAGAAAGAGCATGAATGATGATGTTTTTTGTCTCCTGTTTTTCATTGTTATTTTACACTTAACGAGAATATTATTTGAGAGTTCAATAGGATAAGGATTGTATAAATTATACATATACTGTATCATACGCATAAATGCCGGATATAAGGTGCGGGGAAAGCAATAACAAAATCCTGTGGAACGAATGGTTTACGAGGAAAAAGAATAACTTATATATTCTTTTACATGATTTATTTGTGCATGAAATGCAAGGCGGCAAATTCTTCATCGTGATAGAATTTATCTTGAAGGGAGGGAAGAAAATGGATTGGCTTGATCATATGAACGCAGCAATCGAATACATCGAAACGCATCTGGCAGATGAAATCTCGTATAGTCGTGCTGCACAAATCGCTTGTTGTTCTACTTATCACTTCCAACGCATGTTTTCGTATATTGCAGGAGTAACGTTATCGGAGTACATTCGGCGCAGGCGGTTGACATTGGCAGCATTTGAATTGCAGACCGGCAACGTTAAAGTCATCGATACAGCATTAAAATATGGATACGATTCGCCGGAAGCATTTAGTCGAGCGTTTAAAAAGCTTCATGGCATTATGCCTGTATCCGCGCGCGATATAGGAATCTCATTAAAGGCTTATCCAAGGATTACCTTCTCTATCTTAATTAAAGGAGATAAAGAGATGAAATATCATATTACACAGCGAGAGGCATTTCGTGTGTTTGGTGTATGTGCGGATATCAGCAGAGATCGCGAGATTGCGTTTGAGCAGATTCCGCAGTTTTTTAAGAAGTGTGACGAGGACTTGGTGCCGGACGAAATCAATGCACTTTTAGGACGTTTCAATGACAATTATACAATTTCAGCAATGTATGATTATTCGGAAAATTCATTTAAGTACATGCTTTGTCAATTCTTACCCAAAGGGCTTTCAATCCCTGATAAATTTACGGTACTTGAAGTTCCGGCAGGAACATGGGCGGTCTTTGACGTACCGGACTGTGAATTTAAGGTTATGTGGAACCGGATTTGGACGGAATGGTTCCCTACATCGGGGTATGAGGAAATAAAGGGCGTATCCTTTGAAATGTACTATGGCTTAGCCAGTCATGAAAATGGCTTCGGAGAGATTTGGATTCCGGTCAAGAGGAAATAGTTTTATCATTCGGCAAGCTGAAAAAGGAAAGAAATGGATACTGGAGGTGTCCATTTCTTTCAAATGAGTACTACAATGAGTAGGAATTTTTAATTGAGAATATTTATTTGGGGGAGGTCTGTGATATGCAAGACTTAGTAATTAAGAATGTAAAGACAGCACAATACCAGAATGTTAATTTGAATCAAATTTATGACCCGCAAGGCACTCATAAACAATCTTTTGAATTTCAAAGAAGCGATGTTGTTTCACCATACAGAAGCGGAGAAGGAAAACTCAATATAAATTTCTATATATTACAACCGGGGAAAAGTAATTATCCATATCATCAACATTTCGGAAGAGAAGAGGTTTTTTATATAATCTCTGGAACTGCTACGTTAAAAACGCCAAAAGGTGATATAGAAGTTTCTGAAGGTGACGTAATTGTAATACCACCAAATGAAAACGGTGCACATATGTTGACCAATAATTCAAATGAACCGATTTATTATCTCGATATTGATACAATAGGTTCGCCAGATGTAATTTTATATCCCAATTCAGGTAACGTACGTATCATGACAGGAGATATACAAAAATCATTCAAAATTGAATCGGAAGTAAACTACCTAGATGGTGAATAACATCCTTACAGTTATTGAACAAGATTATAAGCGAGGCAACTGAACGCAAGTTTGATTTAGGTTTAAAAGAATTAGTATTGAGTATTAACTAAAAAGGTATTTAGGGAGGAAACTATGATTACTATTAAAGAACTTAATGCTGAAAAATTAAGACCTATTATTGAGTTTGATAAATTATGTTTTCCAACGGATTATTGGAAAGAAGAAGATTGGAATGATTTATTGAAAGATGAAAAAGCTATTTATTACGCATTATTAGATTGTGATAAAATAGTTGGAGATGTCTTTATTTACAATTGGAAAGGCGAAAAAGATTACATTAAGATTATGAATATTGCGATTCATCCAGATTATAGAAAACAAGGTCTGGCTCATAAATTATTAAACCATGTTACAGAAGAAATGAAAAAGTTTGAGATGAAACGTTTCTGTGGAGAAACAAGGGCTTCCAATGAAACAATGCAAAAAATTTTTGAAGACTGTGGCTATAAATTGAATATAATTGAAGAAGGTTATTTTGATAATCCCAATGAAAGCGCCTACAAGTATGTTCTGCAATTATAGAGATGTTATTTGATAACTTCCAGTTTGATGCTTTGAATTTGAAAGAGTATTTAAATTCTTATAAAAAATATGTGCACTATTATGTGCACATTAATCAGAAGTGGATTATCCTCTTTGAATCAGCAAATCTCAGATGATAAATAGTGCAATGTTTTTTTGATTTAATTCAATTTAATCTATATACAAAATAAGTACTTATTTTAAAGGAGTACTCGGAAATGGATTTAAATCTACAAGATGTTTCATAATGGGTTTGTATCATATTGTAAATGCAGATGCAAACACAGTTTATTATGTTCCGGAGATAATAAATTGCAAACAATAAATTATTCATATATACATCAAATCAAGTAAAATAAATAGTAAAATAGTTAATTTTGACAAAACTTTTAACCAACTGTTTGATATTATAGCTGCAGAAGGAGGGATTGCCTTGGATTATATAGATATTGTGAAAAAATCGATAGCATTTATACATTGCCAGTACAGCGAACCTATTACTGTTTCTGATGTAGCTAACCATGTATATCTTTCGTCGTCGCATTTATCAACTGTGTTCAGGACGCTGACCAGCTACACAATGAAAGACTATATACTTCGTTATCGGTTATATCAAACAGCATTAGAACTTAAAGGAACTAATAAGCGAATCATTGAGATTACTTATGAGAATGGATTCTGTTCTCAGCAAGCACTCACTAAGAGTTTTTCACAATTTTATGGGATTTCGCCGGCAAAATTCCGTCAATTAAATCCAGATATCAACCCCTTTCCTCTAAGTCTTGAAAATTTATTAATAGAAAGAGGTATATCTATGGAATTAAAGAAAGTTTTTGAGAAGGTTCAATTTGTCAAGAAAGACAGTTTTTTAGTAATCGGAATAGAAACTGATATAAATTATCACACCAGTGATGGGACTCACAGTATAAGTGATTTATACAAACAATGGGGGAATGAAAATTTGATAGAAAAAATCCCTAATCAGGTTCATGATCAACTTTGTTATGGTATGACTCACAGCGAAACGGAGAATGATACGGCGAAATATATAGTTGCGGTTGAAGTCTCAACTCTTGAAAACATACCGACAGGCTTAATTGGACGCCGTTTCGATGCTTCTGAATATGCAGTGTTTGACTGCACATTAGAAGATGAAACAAGCGGAAATTTTTTTCAATACTTTTTTAAAACTTTTCTAAAAGAAAACAATTTAAGCCTACCTGATGCAGTATTAACAAAGAATGGGAACACATACTCACGTTATCCGCTTTTTGAAGTGTATGACAAAAACTTTAAAAATGAAACAGATCCTATTCAGATTTATGCACCGATTGTTCGGAAATAACTACTGTATGCAGTGAATAAAAATCTATACATCTTACTACATTAATTTCAGTTTAAACATGTGCACTAATAATGTGCAAAGGTGGTAATATAAAAACAACTTAAAAATGCTTCTACTTTGTTAGATAAAAACTCCACAAGATTTCCTTGTGTTTTTATAGATATTAATTTTTGAAAGGGTGAATTATATGCAAAAAGGTTTTAGATGTAACAACACAAGGAGAGTGACAATAATTTAGCTCTCCGTAAAGAAATGGAGAGAATTATGACTTATAGAGAAGTTATTAAAATTGGAGATTCATATTTACTGCCGATAATATCGGAGTTGTATGAGTTGGTTGGCTATAAAATCACCTTGGTCAAGGCACATGATGGAGGACGAAATGTTGTTTATCGTTGTGAGAAAGAAGGCGCTATTGCTAAAATCATCAGAATTGCATTCTTAGATGACAGAAACCAGGATGATTTTTTGGCTGAAGTTGAGTATATTCGGTATTTATATGAACATGGAGCTAGCGTGTCGAATGTAATCAGCTCCCGTAATGGAAACCTGTTAGAAGAGATTACTTATGATAATCACATTTTCTATATCTGCGTTTTCGAAAGGGCCAAGGGTAAACTACTTGTTGAGAATAGCTATAGATATCGGGAAGGTGTTCCACTTACCGAATATTTTTATAACTGTGGTAAAACATTAGGGAAAATGCATCAGTTATCTAAAAAATATGATCCTGTCAACAAACGATATAGTTTTTTTGATAAATTCAATGTTGAATATCTCGACAAATTGATACCATCTTCTCTTTCATTACTTAAGAAGAAACTGTTTGAGCTTCTTAAAACGTTGGATGAATTAGAAGATTCTAGTGAATTTTACGGAATGGTACATTTTGATTACGGCGATGGTAACTACATGATAGACTTTGATACTGGAAAAATAACTGTATTTGATTTCGATAATTCATGTTTCTGTTGGTATATGTATGATCTTGCAGATGTCTGGTCACATGGAGTTGGTTGGATACAATTTGAACGGGATGCTGAAAAGCGTAAAAAATTCATGGAAGATTATTTTGAAATGATCCTAGCCGGATACAAGTCAGAGACAGATATCAAAGATAGTATGCTCGAGAAACTGCCTTTATTTATTAACGTAGGCATCATGGAATACATAGTAGACACTTTTGAGGTTTTGCGTCACAGTGGTGAAGAACCTGAATGCGATGAGGCAATGTCATATCTCATTAAATGTTTGGAAGATGACATCCCGTACAAGGGATTTTTCCATGAAATTTACTCGTGTGATGAACCGTTTGAGTGTGAGAAACGAGATATTTAGTAATTATAAATCCATTTATTAAATAAAATTCGGGGGTGCTGGAAAGACCCTTTTTATCAGTGTTTTTATAGGGGATAGAACCTGCCTCATGCTTTATTGAAAAAATCGCTAATCCTAATAAATGAAGGGTTAGCGATTTTTTTAACATGTTTTCTGGATATGTGGAATATCCGTAAAGATTTTTTATTTGCATAGAAATCCTCAGTATTCTTGAAAAATCAAGGATTCTGAGGATTCTTCATTTTGGTCATATGAGTACCTAATAGGACGTACTAAGAGCGTGGGATATTAAAAAGCTGATATATTTTATCAGTTATTACAAAAGAAAAGGTTGCTACAATAGAATATTACAATTATAATAAAGAATAATCTGATAATGGTTTTCATTATTATTTATTAATAAAGGATTTATTTTGGTACTATTGATAATCGGATTGGTAAGTTGAAAGGATAGATAGATGAATATGGATTCTGTAAGAATTGCTACTGGCGAGTCTCACAGTAAGCTAATATTAGTAGGAGAACACGCAGTAGTATATGGACAGCCAGCAATTGCAATTCCTTTTCCTCTTAAGATTAGAGTGCAAGTTAGAAAGAGTATTGGAGAAATTACAATATCCTCACTTTTGTACACTGGAACAATGAAAGGTATACCAAGTGAGATGAATGGAATATCAGAATGTATAAAAAATGCTCTAATGCATTTAAATAAACCTTTAAAAGACTTAAATATTAAAGTTTGTTCAGAAATTCCTTTAGGACGCGGTCTTGGCTCAAGCGCAGCAGTAGCCACCGCTATCGTAAGAGGAATTTTTTTATATTTTAATATGTCACTAACGAAAGATGAACTATTTTCCCTAGTAGAGATTTCTGAATCTCATGCTCATGGAAAGCCGAGTGGAATCGATATGATGGCAGTAGCTAATGATACACCTATATATTTTAAGAGGCAAGAGGGTGCTTGTTCTTTTAAAGCCCCAAAACCTTTATATCTGGTTGTTGCTGATAGCGGAAAAATAGGAGATACAAGAAGAGCAGTAGAAACAGTGAAAAAGAATCACCTTGCTGATTCTGAACGTATAGACGCTGTGGTAAATAGAATTGGAGAAATTACAGATAAAGCTAGAGAGGCAATAACAAGGGGAAATTTAAGAAATCTTGGGTCCTTGTTAAATAAGAACCATGTAGAACTTAAAATACTAGGAGTAAGTGATGAGATTATTGATCGTATGGTTGATACGGCAATGAGGGCAGGAGCAATCGGTGCTAAGTTAACTGGAGGCGGAATGGGTGGTTGCATGTTAGCGCTAGCGAATACTATAAAAGATGCAGAGTATATTTCCAAAGAGTTATTAAAGGGAGGGGCTTTTAAGACTTGGTTCTTTTCTACCGATGGGGAGGAAATATACGAGTCGCATTTGGGAAATGAAGGAGAGATTTCATGAAGGCCACTGCAAGAGCGAATACCAATATTGCTTTGATAAAATATTGGGGAAAGCGCGATGAGAAATTATTTTTGCCAATGAATAGTAGCTTATCCATAACCCTTGATCGATTTTATAGCACTACTACCGTAGAATTTATGGAAGAATTAAAAGAAGATAAACTTATATTTAATAATAATCCTGGAAGTAATGAGGATAGAAATAAAGTTTCGAATTTTCTTACTAAAATCAGAAACATTGCCGGAACAAATCTATATGCAAGTGTAATAACAGAAAATAATGTTCCAACTGCAGCAGGATTTGCATCCTCAGCTTCAGGCTTCGCTGCTTTAGCGGCAGCAGCTACTAAGGCCTTGGGACTAAAGCTTAAGGATGAGGAATTGTCAGTGATTGCACGTCAGGGTTCCGGTTCCGCTTGCAGGTCAATCTATGGTGGTTATGTAGAATGGGATATGGGCACGAGGGCAGATGGAAGAGATTCCGTTGCGAAACAGATTTTAGACGAGAAGCAATGGAAACTTACCATTTTGTCTGCAATCGTTGATTCAGGAATAAAGAAGGTTTCTAGTAGAGATGGGATGAAGAGAACTGTAGAGAACTCTCCGTATTATAAGGGGTGGCTCGATACAGTCTCCGATGATCTAAGAGAAGCAAAGATTGCTATAAAAGAAAGAGATTTTCAGAGACTTGGCGAGGTAATGGAGAGTAATGCTCTTAAAATGCATGCTACAATGCTTGGGGCAAGACCTCCAATACTGTACTGGGAAAGTGGTACTGTGGAGATAATGAATTATATTACCGAGCTTAGACGAACAGGTATACCAGCGTATTTTACTATCGATGCCGGAGCAAATGTGAAGGTTCTTTGTCTTCCTGAGCATGAGGAGGGGATAAAAAAAGCCCTTATGGAGCTTAAAGGTGTCCTTCAGGTGATTGCATGCTATCCAGGGCAAGGGATAAGTTATTTATAGTAATTATTCATGCATACGATATGCACTGCAATGAGTAAGTAAATACAAACGTGAATATTTACTTGGGTTGACCCGTTATTTTCGTATACATCAGTTCGGCCTATATTATGGAGCCACTTACTGTAAGCTAGTTTTACCTTTTGGTAATAGGAACAATAAATGGAGTTAATTATATGGATAAAAAACATAATGAAATTATGAAACGTATGGAAGATAATAAACATAAACAAGATAATAAACTAAAAGAAGATAAGAAACATATAGAACAGAAAAAAAATATTGAAATTTGGGAAGATCTTGTTCATATTAAAGATTTACTTATAGCATTGTTAATCTGCGTTAGTACCACCTTTTTTGGATATTTCATTGCACCTAATGAACCGCCTAAACCACTTTTCTTTGGACTGATTGGTGCTATTATTGGATTTATTATAACTAGTATTATTATAAATCCAAAAAGAGAATTGGTAGAAGGCGATAGGGAGGGCTAGAGTGGATATTATTATAATCATTCAAATGATTTTAGCCTCCTGTATTGCAGCTGTTATGTATACCATAATCGGAGCTGCTCCAGGTGCTGACGAAACGGCAACCATTGCCCCAGTAACCCTAGTCCTTGTATTATCTGGGATGGAGCCAGCAGTTATCTTGTCGTTTTTTATATCGGCAATTGTTGCATGTAAGCTGATTGATGCAGTTCCTGTTTCTGTAGCTGGGATTCCAGCAGGAGTTATGTCAACACCTATGGTAGAGCATGCAATGACATTAAAAAAGAATGGACTTACGGATACTAGTATTAGAAAAATAGCGTCTGGAGCAATTATTGGTACAATTGTTTCCATACCAGTAAGTCTATTACTTGCGAATGCCTTGGTGCCTTTTGCAAATGTAATTAAAGAGTATGGTGATGTTGTTTTTGTTATTGGTGCTATATTACTGGCACTTATGAGTAAGAATCGGTGGATATCTCTAGCAGCAATTCTACCCTTTGCACTTTTAATTCAGGGACTTCGTTCTCTTTATTGGGAGATTGGTGCTGTGGCAGAGGGGACGAATGTATTTACCTCCTTCTTTTTAGCAATTACCATAGGACCAGTGATATTAACGCTCTTTGAACTTTTAAATAAGGATAAGAGAAATGAAATGAAACATTATGATAAAAAAACGATTTATTTAATGAAGAAAGAGGAGGAAAGTAAATTTCCGAATCCTTTTAAGATATTAACAAAGAAGGAAATTGGTTATAGTGTGGTGGCATCTATGATAGGATGCGTTACGTTCATTCTAAGTCCGGTAGGACTTACCATATTCTTTGGCGAACTTTTATCTAGTAGAGAAAAAGATCCAATTAAGAAAGCTCCTCTTGCAGTTTCCCTCATGGAAGCATTGGCACAGTCAACTTATATGGCAGGAACGTTGATACCTTTAATAGCCCTAGGAATACCATTATCTCCAGTAGCCATTGGGCCTGCGAATCCGCTCTTTAATGCAGAGCCAGTTTATACGTTAGAGCATAATATGCATCATCTATTATCTATGGGTGATTTTATCTGGGCTACTCTAATTGGTGCAGGAATTGCTGCTACTTTTACGTATTTTATAGCTGTAAAATATTCAAGACAGATATGTGCCTTTGTATTTAAAAAAATTCCCCATGAAGCACTTCTAGGACTTTTTGTTAGTCTTGTACTACTACTAGCCTTCATGGATGGAGGAATCGTGAATATAGTAGGTGTTCTTTTAATAGGAATTGTGTCAGGGGTTCTTTATCGTTTTGGAGTTAATTATGGTGTGCTATTTATGATTCTTTACTCTGCACCCTGGATTATCCAGGCATTTCAGAAGTAATTAGAAAGGAAAGAAAACGCATGATCAATTCAGGATGTATCATAAAGGTACCGGGAAAGCTCATGATAGTAGGAGAGTATGCTGTATTAGAACCTGGGTATCAGGCGGTGGTAGTTGCAGTGAATCGGTATGTAACAGCGGAAATAAAGCCTGCATTCGTGAATGAACTTTCTCTTCCACAACTAGGGTTAGAGAGAATCACCTGGAATTTTGATGATAAAGGGGTGGAATTTTATCCTAAAAAGGATCGTTTGTCCTTGGTTAGAAATGCAATGAGTACTGCTTTTCTTTATTTGAAGGAGAAAGAAATTATGCTACATCCCTTTCAACTGCATATTAAAAGTGACTTAAATGATCCGATGACTGGTAAAAAATATGGTCTTGGTTCTAGTGCGGCTATCGTGGTTGCTGTAATAGCTTCAATCTTGTCCTTTCATGGAGAGTATAATGAAGTATGCGAGTTTAATAAGGAAGGGACTTTTAATAAAGATGAGACTCTTATTAAAGATGAGACTCTTAATAAAGAAGAGGCTCTTATTAAAGATGGGACTCTTAATAAGGATGGAGCTCCTATTAAGGAAGAGGCTCTTATGAAATTATTTAAGCTTTCTGCTATAGCGCATGTTAAAACTCAAGGAAATGGATCTGGAGCTGACATCGCTGCTGTTGTATATGGGGGATGGGTCAAGTATTCAACATTTAAAGCAAAGTGGCTTCTTACAGAACTTGAAAAGGAAAGTAATATTACCAAACTACTTGAAATGGCATGGCCAGATCTAGTGATAGGAAAGTTGTCACCACCTGAGGAGCTTAAGCTTTTGGTAGGATGGACGAAGGAGTCTGTGCGGACATCACGAATGGTAAAGAAAATAGAATCCTTTCAAAATGAGAACATGGAATATTACCAAAATTTCTTAACTGAAAGTTTTACTTCTGTAGTGTCTTTAATCGATGCCTTTGAAAAGGAAGATGTAAATAAAGCGAAAGAAGCTCTTTACAAGAATCGTATGGCTCTTCTAGGTCTTGGAGAACGAGCAGGTGTAAAGATAGAAACGAAAAGAATAAAATCTCTTTGTACCATTGCTGATAAATTTGGAAGGGGAAAATCTTCTGGTGCAGGAGGCGATTGTGGAATTGCATTTACTCACGGAGAAGAGAAAGTTCAGGAACTGTGGTTTGAGTGGAAGGAAGCAAATATCTTACCATTAGATATACTAGTTGCACCGAAAGGATGCACTGTATTACGGATATAAGTGAGGAAAGGTGAATTTTATGACAGAATATATTATTAAGGTAGATGTATTAGATAATGAATTAGGTTCTATTGAGAAATTAGAAGCTCATAAAAAAGGAATATTGCATAGAGCATTTTCTATTTTAGTATTTAATTCAAAGAATCAATTGCTTCTACAAAAAAGGAATGCAAATAAATATCATTCTCCAGGTTTATGGAGTAATACTTGCTGCAGTCATCAAAGAATTGGTGAGACCTTACAAGAAGCTGCAGCAAGAAGATTAGTGGAAGAAATGGGATTCACCTGTGAATTAAAGGAAATATTTAATTTCGTTTATCGAACTGAGTTTGATAATAATCTTACGGAGTATGAATTTGATCATGTATTTGTAGGTTATTATGATGGAGAAATAAACATAAATACAGATGAGGTTGAGGAATTGAAGTGGATTACTCTAGAAGATTTAAGGGAAGAAATGAGCACCAACCCTGAGTTATATACCTTTTGGTTTAAGATATTAATGGATAGACCAGAAATTAAAGAGTGTTTGCAGCTATAACATATTTTATAGACTTAAAAAGTGTACTATTATGAGCGCATAAATAAGAAGTTAGAAAACTCCTTTCTTTACTGGAATTTTAGAGGGGGCGTTTGGATCGAATCCCGTCTCGTGCTAACTAATTAAAGAAAGATTAATGTCTTTATATATTAAAGGTCATTTAGGAATAACCTAAATGACTTTTTTTAGTGTGCCCAGCATGGGCACAATCTTATGGGTTAAAGTCCCTAGTCTGCCCTAGTAGTGGGAAAGACATAGCCTAAGACAAGGGTGTCGTGAGCGATTGCGAATCTGAAGGAAGTCCGTG
>OJJJ01000130.1_pt1 | contig 46744 bp, 50 predicted proteins | sample 1596311 | NCBI WGS metagenome assembly OJJJ01 (sample SAMEA4350140, study PRJEB24818) | metagenome | biome: human; feature: gut; material: faeces | place: Denmark | collected 2013-09
ATAGATACCTTCATAATCGAGGCGTTTTTGAGCCGTACGAACCGGATCAAGAGTCAGGGGTAATTTTACCTTTTGCATAGGGCGCGCATATTAACTTTGTAACGTCATAGAGTCAAAGAAAAAGGCAACCTGGGCTGCCTTTTGCCAATTATTCGCACACATTGCGGCCTGTAGTTTAAAATGGCTGGCATCGATACGCTATATCTGGTGATAAAAATATGCCAAATCTCGTTCTTGCTTCCACATCACCCTACCGCCGAATGCTGCTGGAAAAACTCGGGATTCCGTTTGAATGTGCCGCGCCAGAGATTGATGAAACGCCGCATCCGGGCGAATCCCCTCGTCATCTGGTCACCCGTCTCGCACAAGAGAAGGCACAGGCGCTTGCCGCCCGCTATCCCGCTCATTTGATTATAGGCTCCGATCAGGTTTGCGTGCTGGACGGTGAAATCACCGGCAAGCCCCATACCGAAGAGAACGCCTGCCAGCAGTTGATGCGAGCACGTGGCACTATCGTGACCTTTTATACGGGTCTTGCGCTCTACAACTCCGCCTCAGGCCATCTGCAAACGGAATGTGAACCCTTCGACGTGCACTTTCGTCACCTCAGCGATCAGGAGATTACCGACTACGTGCGTCGGGAACGTCCGCTGAACTGTGCGGGGAGCTTTAAAAGTGAAGGACTGGGGATTGCGTTGTTCGACAAGCTGGACGGCCGTGACCCAAATACGCTGGTTGGATTGCCGCTGATTGCGCTGTGCCAGATGTTAAGGCGAGAAGAGTGTAATCCGCTGACTATGTGACCTTCGCCGGGTGGCGCTGCGCTGACCCGGCCTACAAAACCGTAGGCCCGTGCAAGCGCAGCGCCGCCGGGCAAAATCAGCCGCGCAGGACCTTAAGACAGCGTTTCAACTGTTCATCCAGCGGCGCTTCAATACGGATGATTTCACCGGTATTAGGATGGGTAAACTTCAGCGCGGCCGCATGTAGGAACAGACGCGACAGCCCCGTCCCCGCCAGCTGCTTATCAAACTCGCGGTCGCCGTAGCGGTCATCAAACGCAATGGGATGGCCCGCAAACTGCGTATGCACGCGGATCTGGTGAGTACGGCCCGTCACCGGGCTACAGCGCACCAGCGTAGCAAACTCATACCGCTCTTCTACTTTAAAGCGCGTCTCAGACGGTTTACCTTCCTGATTCACACGCACGATGCGCTCGCCGCTCTGCAAAATATTTTTCAGCAGCGGTGCCTGCACCACCTTAACGTGGGATTGCCACTGACCGCGAACCAGCGCCAGATAATCCTTCTGCATCCCTTTTTCACGCAGTTGCTCATGGAGCGAACGCAGCGCAGAACGTTTTTTCGCCACCAGCAGCACGCCGGAGGTGTCCCGGTCCAGACGATGCACCAGCTCCAGGAAACGGGCTTCCGGGCGCAGCGCGCGCAGTCCTTCAATCACGCCGAAGCTCAGCCCACTGCCGCCGTGTACGGCTGTGCCGGACGGTTTGTTCAGTACCAGAATGTGGTCGTCCTCATAAAGGATAACATCACTCAGCGCAGCCACTTTTTGCAGCTTAGGCGAAACCACTTCTTCTTCACGTTCAGCCACGCGCACCGGCGGGATACGCACTTCATCACCAGCTTCGAGCTTGTACTCGGGCTTCACGCGTTTTTTGTTCACCCGCACCTCGCCCTTACGCAAGATGCGATAAATCATACTTTTTGGCACGCCTTTCAGTTGGGTGCGCAAAAAGTTATCGATGCGTTGCCCCGCTTCATCATCCGCGATGGCAACCATTTTTACGGCTGGAGTCTCTGTTTTCATGGTTGGCGATTCTAAATATCGTCAGGCATTAGCGCCACTCATTTTTCTATGCTTATATTTACTTTTATCCGGCCTGCTCCTTCTTTTGCGCAATCGATTTGGTGGTTATTAAACCAATCGTCGCGTTGAAGTGAAGAAACTGTGAGTAACCGGGTGATAATTGGTAAAAGTCATCTTGCTATAACCCGGCGAGCAGTGGAATAATGAGGCTGTTTTCCGCGTTAAATCCGGGTTTTGTAAGGATATCGACGGAATGACCAATTTTGTCTGACCGATCATCCACGCAGCAATGGCGTAAGACGTATTGATCTTTCAGGCAGTTAGCGGGCTGCGGGTTGCAGTACTTCCCGGTATAAGGATTGTTCTCTGGAGAGTTTTCCCAGGCAATTCCCCTGATAATTGCGCTGTGTTTCCGTATGAAATACAGGCAACCGACACTCTGCGCCTCTTAAGCGCGCGACAACCGTGAGGTTGGCGACGTGAACAGACACGAGGCCATCGGTTCATACCCCGGAAAGCGTCACCTTGCCCGCAGCTTTGTCGTCAATGTAAGAATAATGAGTAAGTTACGATGAAAAGAATGTTAATCAACGCAACTCAGCAAGAAGAGTTGCGTGTCGCCCTTGTGGATGGGCAGCGCCTGTACGATCTGGATATCGAAAGTCCTGGACACGAACAGAAAAAAGCGAACATTTACAAAGGTAAGATCACCCGCATTGAACCAAGCCTTGAAGCTGCATTTGTCGATTACGGTGCTGAGCGTCACGGTTTCCTCCCTCTTAAAGAAATCGCCCGCGAATATTTCCCTGCAAACTACAACTCCCATGGCCGCCCAAACATTAAAGATGTTCTGCGTGAAGGTCAGGAAGTTATCGTCCAGATTGATAAAGAAGAGCGTGGCAACAAAGGTGCCGCACTGACCACCTTTATCAGCCTGGCGGGGAGCTATCTGGTTCTGATGCCAAACAACCCGCGTGCGGGTGGCATCTCTCGCCGTATCGAAGGTGATGACCGTACCGAGCTGAAAGAAGCGCTGGCGAGTCTTGAACTGCCGGATGGCATGGGGCTTATCGTTCGTACCGCAGGCGTGGGCAAATCTGCCGAAGCGCTGCAGTGGGATCTGAGCTTCCGTCTGAAGCACTGGGAAGCCATCCAGAAAGCGGCAGAAAGCCGCCCTGCTCCGTTCCTGATCCACCAGGAAAGCAACGTTATCGTGCGTGCCTTCCGTGACTACCTGCGTCAGGATATCGGCGAAATTCTGATTGATAACCCGAAAGTGCTTGAGCTGGCTCGCCAGCACATCGCTGCGCTGGGTCGTCCGGATTTCACCAGCAAAATCAAACTGTACACCGGTGAAATCCCGCTGTTCAGCCACTATCAGATTGAATCCCAGATCGAGTCCGCCTTCCAGCGTGAAGTGCGTCTGCCGTCCGGCGGTTCTATCGTTATCGATACGACCGAAGCGCTGACCGCTATCGACATCAACTCCGCACGTGCAACCCGCGGCGGTGATATCGAAGAGACAGCCTTCAATACCAACCTTGAAGCCGCTGATGAAATCGCCCGCCAGCTCCGCCTGCGCGACCTGGGTGGTCTGATTGTTATCGACTTCATCGATATGACGCCTGTTCGTCACCAGCGCGCGGTTGAAAACCGTCTGCGTGAAGCGGTGCGTCAGGATCGTGCGCGTATCCAGATTAGCCATATCTCGCGCTTTGGCCTGCTGGAGATGTCCCGTCAGCGTCTCAGCCCGTCACTGGGTGAGTCCAGCCATCACGTTTGCCCGCGCTGTTCCGGTACGGGTACAGTGCGTGACAACGAATCGCTGTCCCTCTCTATTCTGCGTCTGATTGAAGAAGAAGCGCTGAAAGAGAACACCAAAGAAGTTCACGCCATTGTTCCGGTGCCGATTGCCTCCTACCTGCTGAACGAAAAACGTGCCGCGGTAAGCGCCATTGAAGCACGTCAGGGTGGCGTTCGCTGCATCATCGTGCCAAACGATCAGATGGAAACCCCGCACTATCACGTTCTGCGTGTTCGTAAGGGTGAAGAGACCTCGACGCTCAGCTACCTGCTGCCGAAGCTGCATGAAGAAGAGATGGCGCTGCCATCAGATGAAGAACCTGCCGAGCGCAAACTGCCTGAGCAGCCTGCCTTAGCCACCTTCATTATGCCGGAAGCACCGCCGGAAACCGCGCTGGAAAAACCTGCCGCGAAACCTGCTGTGCAAAAACCTGCGCCAGCGGTAGCGAAAGCACAGCCGGAGCAACCAGGCCTTCTGAGCCGCCTCTTCGGTGCGCTGAAGAAAATGTTTGCAGGCGAAGAAGTTCAGCCGGAGCAACCGAAAGAAGCACCGAAAGAAGCGAAGCCTGAACGCCAGCAGGATCGTCGTAAACGTCAGAACAACCGCCGCGATCGTAACGAGCGCCGCGATAACCGTTCAGACAACAACGAAGGCCGCGAGCAGCGTGAAGAGAACCGTCGCAACCGTCGCGAGAAACAACAGCAGAACGTTGAAGACCGCGAAATTCGCCAGCAGGCAGCGGGTGACGAGCCTGAGAAAACCAAACAACGTGACGAGCAGCAGCCTCGCCGTGAGCGCAATCGTCGCCGTAACGACGATAAACGCCAGGCGCAGCAGGAAGTTAAAAACCTGAACCGCGAAGAGCCTGTGGAACAGCAAGAGGCTGAACAGGAAGAACGTACTCAGGTGATGCCACGCCGTAAACAGCGCCAGCTGTCGCAGAAAGTGCGTATTGGTGCACAGCAAACGGAAGAGACGGCCGTTGTCGCGACTGAAACGACCGAAAGCGCACCGGGCACGCAAGTGGCGAAAGTTGACCTGCCAGCCGTGGTTGAAAGCAACGTCGAGCAGGATGATAACGCTGAAAACCGTGATAATGCTGGTATGCCGCGTCGCTCCCGTCGTTCTCCGCGTCACCTGCGCGTCAGCGGCCAGCGCCGTCGTCGTTACCGTGACGAGCGTTACCCGACTCAGTCTCCGATGCCGTTAGCCGTGGCGTGCGCGTCACCAGAAATGGCCTCCGGTAAAGTGTGGCTCCGCTACCCGGTTGCTCGCCCGGAACAGATTGTTGAAGAACAACCTGTAACCGAAGAGGTGATTGCACCAGTGGCCGCGGTTGAAGAGGTCGTGCCTGAAGCAGCTACTGTGGTTGAACCGCAGGCTGTAGAAGCTGAAGCCCCGCACGCGGTTGAAGTGGAAACCACCCACCCGGAAGTGATTGCTGCGCCAGTTGATGCTGCACCACAGTTTATCGCCGAAGAAGACACCGTGGTGGCTGAAGAGGTTGCAGAAGAAGTTGAACCTGCAACTGCTGAAGAACCTGCTGAAGTCGTTATTGAAACTGTCGCTGAAGACGTGGTTCAGGAAGTAGAAATTGACGTTGAACCTGTTCGCGAAACCGTGGAAGTGGAAGCACAAGCACCAGAAGTGAAACCGGAGCCGGTTGCCACTGCTGCTGCCCCACACGTTGCCACTGCGCCGATGACGCGCGCACCTGCACCTGACTATGTGCCGGAAGCGCCACGCCATAGCGACTGGGTTCGTCCTGCATTCCATTTTGACGGTAAAGGTGCCGCAGGTGGTCACAGTGCAACGCACCAGGCTACTGCGCCAGCCACCCGTCCACAGTCTGTTGAGTAAATCTCATTAAGACGAAAAGCCGACCTTCGGGTCGGCTTTTTTATGGCGTCTGTTCAGGGGAAATCAGCTAAAAAAAATGCCCAATCCAGACGGATTGGGCAGTCAAAACATGCCCAGTTTCAAGACATGTTCTAAGAGGTCAAGACATTATTTGTTCAGCTGGAACAGAGACATACCCTGCATATCGCTGAACGCTTTATAAGAGGCCTGCAACGCTGCCTGCTGCATGGAATAAGAGGAAATCACAGAGTTCCAGTCCACATCCACGAGGTTGCTCATCTGCTGAGTTTGCCCCAGCGCACGATCATCGCCCAGAGAGTCAAGTTTGCTCAGCTCATCCAGCTTAGTCCCCAGATCCGCACGAACGGTAAGCACGTTATTGAGTGAGTTACTCAGCCCACGGTTCGCTTTATCCATGCTGGCGGTAAACTCATCCGCTTTTGTCTGATCGCCTTCTATCGGCGTATTCAGCGCGGCAATTGCCGTATCAAGGATCTTAAACAGGTTTGTTTCCGGCGTACTGCCATCCGGCTCAGGTTTCGCGTTGCTGGTAAAGCTGTCGAAAACTTCACTGCCTGTATGGCTGATTTGCATCGAACGTGCAGAATCCACCTGCTGGGTAATCGGCGTCGTACCGCCCTGATAATCACCCGTAGTCTGATCAAAAGACGCGGCTTCCGTTTTATAACCGGCAAAAATATAGCGTCCATTTCCGTCGGTGCTGTTCGCCAGGTTCATCAGCTGATCGCGGATGCCCTGCAGGTTGGTTGCCAGCGATGCACGGTCGTCATCACTCATCGTGCCATTACCCGCGTTGACGATCTTTTCCTGAGCACTGATGATCGCTGTGGTGACCTGTTTAAGGACATCCTCTTCCAGCGAGACTTTCTGCGTGGCAAAGGTACGGGCAAGTGCATACTGGCTGTTCTGCGTTTGCGCCTGAGACAAAACCACGGCCTGAGAGGCAGCAATCGGGTCATCAGACGGGCGATTGACTCGCTTGCCGGTAGACATCTGTTCGCCATAGCTGAGCCAGAGACTCTGGGAGTTTGTCACCCCACGCATGCTCTGCTCATACATCATTTGTGTACTAATACGCATTTTTAACCTCAGCCTTAGCGAATGTTGATTAACGCATCAAAGAGCGTGCTGGCAGTCTGAAGAACCTGCGCATTCGCCAGGTAATACTGCTGATAACGTTGCAGGTTGCCATACTCTTCATCCAGGTTAACCCCGGAGATAGATTGCTGCTGCTTAGTGAGCTGAGTTACCACATTGCCCTGGGTTTCACTGCTGGTTTTCAGCGATGCCGTGGTGCTGCCCACGGTACTGACCAGTGCGGCGTAAGCATCGTTAAAGGTTTTGCTGTTACCCACCACTTTGGCATTCTGCAGATCCAGCAGTTTTTGCCCGTTGGTGTTGTCACTCTCACCGCTGTCAGCGGCGGAAGCCATCGCCAGCTTTGATTCATCGGAAATAGTCAGTTCCATATTAACGATGACGTCATTGACTGGTTTTACGAGGAAACTGTCTTTCTGATTGGCTGTACCGCTGACATTTACATTCAGGCCATCAAACGCCAGATTGCCGCTGGCATCCGGTGTCACCGTAAAGCTGGTTTTGTCTGACAGGCGCGTCACCGTCCAGTCGGTGCCGTTATATTCGACTTTATAGTTAGTTGCCTGCACGGCAGAGCTATCAGAAACCGTTGCCGTCAACGACGCGCCACCGGTGTTTTTGCTGTTGCTCAGTACTGCCGGTGAACCGAAGTCGAACAGTTTTCCGCCCGCCTGACCGTTCGCATCGAAACCGGCTTCATGCTGGGTATTCATGGCATCAGCAAAAGCCAGTGCCATCTGATTCAGGGTATTGCGCGCCTGGTCAAGATCCTGAGAGCGGAACGTCAGCAGCCCGCCCAGCGAGCCGGTGGTGATCTGCTTTTCAGGAATTTCAGTGTTGCCTGACGCGGCATCAACATAGGCAATTGTGGTGCGTGACGGGTCAGCGCTGGACTGCACTGCAGCCAACTGGCTTGCCGTACTGCCCTGCACCAGAGAGTAACCATTCGCGAAGGAGATGTTATAGGTGCCGCTGTCCTGCACGGTCACTTCCACACCGACAATCTGGTTAAGCTGGCTGACCAGCTGATCGCGCTGGTCGAGCAGTTCGTTTGGTGATGCCCCCGCTCCCACACCGGTAAGACGAGAAATCTGATCGTTCAGGTTCGCAATTTGCTTCGCATACCCGTTGATCTGATCAACGCTGCTGGTGATAGAAATATTCACCTGCTTATCCTGGTCACGAAGATACTGATCGTTCGTTTTGAACTGATTGACCAGCCCATCGGCCTTGCCCAGCACCGTCTGACGTGCAGCCGGATCTTCCGCGTTGCTGACCAGCGTTTGCAGGCTTTTAAAGAAATCCTGCAGGGTGGTGGAGAGCGAGTTGGTGGTATCAGAGAGGACGTCATCAATTTTTGACATCTGCTGATAACGCGTCGTCAGGCCGCTGCTTTGCGTCTCTGCAGCACGAAGCTGATTGGTAATGAAAGCATCATACTCACGCTGTACACCGGAAACATAAACCCCGTTGCCAACCCAGCCACCGCCTGTCAGCGTACTGTTAGCCGCCCCAAGGATGGTGTTCTGGCGGGTATAACCTGCCACGTTATAGCTTGAAATATTATTACTGACGGTATTGAGTGCCGCCTGTGCAGCACTGAGGCCACTCATGGCGCTGTTAATCAAACTGGACATGGGGGTTCCTTTTATACTTTCAGACACGAGTCCTGATGAAGGTTATCGGCAGCCGCTACCGGGACTTGAGAACTTTCAGAACAGATTTTCAATATCTGTGCTATAGGCTTTGCTGACTTTCTCACTCATCGATTTCAGTTGCTGAATCATGCTGGTGAGCTTACGCGCATAGTTCGGATCGGTGGCGTAACCTGCGTTCTGCAATGCCTGAGCGCCCTGCTCTGGCGTCGCCGCCTGCGTGACGGCGGTATAACGCGGATTGCGGCTCAACAGGCCCACATAATCCGACAGCGCTTCAAGATAAGAGCTGTAGACGCGGAATTTCGCTTTGACCTTCACCGCTGCACCGTTTTCGTACTCGGTGGTGGTGATCTCCGTCGTTGGCCCTTTCCAGCTGGAGGTGGCTTTTACGCCAAAGATATTAAAGCTCGGCTCACCGTTCTCTTTACGGATTTGCCGTTGTCCCCAGCCAGATTCCAGCGCGGCTTGCGCCAGAATAAGGTGATGCGGTACGCCGCTCTGCTCACTGGCAAGACGGGCAGGCAGAGAGAGCTGTGCCAGGAAGTCTTTGCTGTCGCCGGAGAGCGGCTCATCGTTGGTCGCGGCCGGCTTCGGTATCGCTTTGCGTACCATCTGCGTCAGCGCCTGATTCTGATAACTGGTCACCGTTTCCAGGTCGAACTTCATCGGCACCTGTTGTGGCTGATCCTCTGGCTGAATACCCTGCGCGGCTGCGGTCTGTTTCACAATCATGTCAGCCAGACCTAAGCCTTTACCGGCTGTCATCTGCTGCGCAATCTGCTGATCGTACATGCTGGTGTAGAGACGCGTCGAGTCGCTGCTGAACATCCCGTCTTTCGGCAGGGTTTCACGCATGCTTTTCAGCATCATCTGCACGAACATCCCCTCCACCTGGCGGGCGACCGGGCGGAGATTCGCCGCCGGGTCTTTGCCTGCTTTGGTTTTCAGCTCGTTAAGCGACTGGGCATCCCAGGCGGCACTGGTCAGCAGTTTGCTATCGGTCAGCATCAGATGATTTCCAGTTTGGCACGCAGGCAACCTGCACTTTGCATTGACTGCAGAATGGACATTAGATCCATCGGCGTTGCCCCCAGAGCGTTCAGGGCGCGTACCACGCTGTTCAGGTTAGCGCTGGAACGCACGCTCTGCAGCGAACCGCCGCTCTGGCGCAAATCAATCTGCGTTTGCGGCGTCACTACCGTCTGGCCGCCACCAAACGGCGTGTCTGGCTGGCTGACGTTAGCAGAACGGTTCACCGTCACCGAGAGGTTGCCCTGTGCCACGGCACAGCTGTCCAGCGACACTTCGCGGTTCATCACCACCGACCCGGTGCGCGAGTTGATAATGACTTTGGCATCCTGAAGCGGCACGTTCACTTCCATATTCTGGATATCCGCCAGCATACGCACCTGGTTACTGCTGCCCGTGGAGGTACGGATCTGCACGGTACGCGCATCCAGCGCCGTGGCGCTACCGTAGCCACGGCTGCGGTTGATGGTGTCGGCAATTTGCTGCGCCATGGTGAAGTCTTCATTATTCAGCTGCAGGTTGATGGTATTCCCGGAGCCGAACTGCGTCGGCAGTTCACGTTCGATGATCGCACCGTTTGTGATACGCCCGCCGTTCAGCTGGTTCACCTGAACACTGCTGCCACCCGCCGATGCACCCGCACCGCCCACCAGAATGTTACCCTGCGCCAGCGCGTAGACCTGGCTGTCGACGCCCTTCAGAGGCGTCATCAGCAGCGTACCGCCGCGCAGGCTTTTGGCATTACCCATAGACGAAACTACAACATCAATGGTTTGCCCCTGACGAGCGAACGCCGGGAAGGAGGCAGTGACCATCACCGCAGCTACGTTTTTCAGCTGCATGTTTGTCCCGGCCGGCACGGTGATGCCAAGCTGGGAGAGCATGTTGTTTAAACTTTGCGTGGTAAAGGGCGTCTGGGTGGTCTGGTCACCCGTACCGTCCAGCCCCACCACCAGACCGTAGCCGATCAGGGAGTTTTCGCGTACACCCTGAACGCTTGTCAGGTCACGAATACGGTCAGCCTGGGCGAAGGTTGCCACCAGCGCCAGCGCCACGGCGAAGATCGATTTAAACATGGGTCACCTCGCTTACATCGGCGATAAGTTAAGGAAGAAACGCTGCAGCCAGCCCATATTTTGCGCTTCATTGATGTAGCCGTTGCCGACATACTCGATGCGCGCATCCGCCACCTGGGTAGACGGAACGGTGTTGGTGCCGCTGATGGTGCGAGGGTTAACCACACCGGAGAAGCGAATGAACTCAGTGCCCTGGTTAATGGCAATCTGTTTTTCACCCACAACGTGTAAGTTGCCGTTAACCAGAACCTGGTCAACCGTTACCGTCAGCGTACCGCTGAAGGTATTGCTGGCATTCGCGCCACCTTTACCGTTAAAGGTATTGCCGCCAGAGGCATCCACATCCGCACGCGCATTGCCGAACAGGCCCTGCAGATAACGTGGCACGGTGTCGAAGCCAAAATTCGTTTTGCCATCGCGGCTTGCATTCGCCGACGAGCTTTTGCTCGCACTGACGTTTTCCTGCAGCACAATGGTCAACGTGTCGCCGACGTTACGCGGGCGACGGTCTTCAAACAGCGGCTGATAACCGTAGTTAATCGGCTGGGCTGTCTGGAAAATAGAGCCATTCACCACCGGCGCGGGGCCGGGAACGGGTTGGGCGGTCGTCGCACCCTCGACCAATGGTTTAGACGGTATCCAGGCACACCCGCTAAGGGTCACAGCCAGAACAGTCAGTATCGGATAACGAAACGCCGCGTTTTTTTGCATTGCCTTCATCTTCGAAAACAGGGAGCCGGTGCGGCGTTGACCGCACCGGGCTACACCTTAGAGTTGCGTCAGTTTCTGCAGCATCTGGTCGGTCGTCGACACTGCTTTACTGTTAATTTCATACGCGCGCTGAACCTGGATCATATTCACCAGCTCTTCCGCCACGTTAACGTTCGAGGTTTCGACATAACCCTGGTACAGCAGACCCGCGCCATTCAGCCCAGGCGTACTTTCATTTGGCGTACCGGAGGACTGCGTTTCGGTGTAGAGGTTCTCACCAATGCTTTCCAGACCGGTATCGTTCATGAAGGTAGTCAGGTTGAGCTGTCCAACCTGAACAGGCGCAGCCTGTCCTTGCTGGGTCACACTCACGATGCCGTCACGCCCGATGGTAATGCTCAGGGCATTCGCCGGAATGGTGATCGCAGGCTGAACCTGGAAGCCGCCCGCCGTCACCAGTTGGCCGTTCTGATCCACCTGGAAAGAGCCGTCGCGGGTATAAGCAGAGGTGCCGTCAGGCAGTTGCACCTGGAAGAACCCCTGCCCTTTAATGGCAACATCTTTACTGTTGTTGGTCTGAGACAGGTTGCCCTGACTGTGCAGACGCTCGGTTGCGACCGGGCGAACACCCGTACCGATCTGTAAACCGGACGGCAGCGTGGTTTGCTCAGAAGATTGCGCACCCGGCTGACGAATCGTTTGATAAAGCAAATCTTCGAAAACAGCACGCTGACGCTTAAAACCATTGGTGCTGACGTTCGCCAGGTTGTTGGCAATCACATCCATGTTGGTTTGCTGTGCGTCCAGGCCGGTTTTCGCGATCCATAAAGAACTGATCATAAGGAGTCCTGTTAACTCATAGCCAGTAGTTGGTTAGCTTTGCTCGCGTTCTCATCCACGCTGCTGATAACCTTCATCTGCATTTCAAAACGGCGGGCACTGGCGATCATGTCGGTCATGGCTTCAACCGGTTTGACGTTACTGCCTTCCAGCACGCCAGACATCACACGAATGCTCGGATCGGCCTGTAACGTGGCACCACGTGTCGCCTGTGCGGCCTGGGTCAGGCGGAACATACCATCATCACCACGCTGCACTTCCCTGCCTTCCGCTTTGACCAGTTTCAGACGCCCGACAGGTGCCACGGTATTGGCCGGATCGCCCGGATTCAACGCCGAAATGGTCCCGTCCGCAGCGATAGTCAGCTCTGATCCTTCAGGTACGGTGATCGGCCCTGCTTCTCCGATCACCGGATGCCCCTGAATCGTCAACTGACCGTTCGCATCCACCTGGATATTACCGTTACGGGTATACCCTTCGCGGCCGTCTGCGGTTTGCACCGCCAGCCAGCCGTCCTGCTGGAGGGCAACGTCCAGCGGACGCGAGGTATAATCCATCTGGCCGGGCGTCATGTCGGCACCCGGCGTGGAGGCGGTGACCAGCGTGCGCGTTGGCAGCGAAAGTCCTTCCACCGGCACCGCACGCAGCGCGTTGAGCTGCGCACGAAAACCTGGCGTTGAGGCGTTCGCCAGGTTGCTGGCGGTAACGGCCTGCTGATTGAGCGTCTGGCTTGCCGCGCCCATCGCCGTATATATTGCGTGATCCATTGCGCTTTCCCGTCAGCCGCTTAACGCAGGTTAACCAGCGTGTTGAGGATCTGATCCTGAGTTTTGATGGTCTGCGCGTTCGACTGATAGTTACGTTGCGCCACGATCATGTTCACCAGTTCTTTACTCAGATCAACGTTAGAGGCTTCAAGCGCACCGTTGGTCAGCGTACCGAAGTTACCGGTCCCCGCCGTACCCAGCAGCGCAACGCCGGAAGACTGCGTGGCAGACCAGACGTTATCGCCTTCAGATTTCAGGCCTTCGTTGTTGGCGAAGTTTGCCAGCACGATTTGGCCCAGAACCTGTGTCTGTTCGTTGGAGTAGTTACCCACAACAGTACCGTCGTCGTTGATCTGGTAGCTCACCAGATCGCCCGGCTTGTAGCCGTTCTGGGTGGTGTTCACCACGCTGTTCGTGCCGGTGTTCTGCTGCATGGAGTTCTGGAAGCTCAGGGAGAATGTCGCAGGGGTTGCACCGCTGACGGATTCCGTGGTGATGTTGATAGCCGGCGTAGCGTTCGGGGTTCCGCTCAGTACAACACCCGCCGCATCGTAGTTATACACACCATCAAGGTTACCGTTTTCATCAAAGCTCATCTGTGCCGCTTTGGTCACCGGGCCGTTCGCAACGCTACCGTCCTGGGTGTAGAGATCCCATTTGTTGTCTGCTGTTTTGACATAGTAGACATACATGTTATGGGCGTTACCCTGGCTGTCGAATACCGTTACGGTACCTTTTTTATTGTAGGTATCCTGGTTCGTCGCATCGAAAGCCGCAGTCTGGATATCATCCGTGGAGTTCAGGTTAATCTGTTGCGTTGCGGTGGTGGTCGACTTCGCCGCCATCAGGGTGTTAGGGATGGTGATCGCCTGAGGGTTCGCACCGGTCTGTACGGTAGGTGGTGTCCCCGCCACCGGATAACCGGTTAACTGCATCCCCTGCATGTTGACCAGCGTACGGTTCTCGTCCAGCTTGAACTGACCGTTACGGCTGTAGAACACGGAACCGTTGGAATCAACCATACGGAAGAACCCGTTCTGGCTAATGGCAACGTCCAGGCCACGACCGGTGTTAGTTGTGGTGCCGTCGGTGAAATCCTGAGTGATACCTGCGACTTTAACGCCCAGGCCTACTTTGGAACCGGCAAACATGTCTGCAAAAGACGCCGTACCGGATTTAAAACCATAGGTCGCGGAGTTGGCGATGTTGTTGCCAATGACATCCAGGTTGGTGGCTGCAGCATTCAGGCCGCTGACCGCTTGAGAAAAGGCCATGACTTACTCCTGATAAGTGTTAAGGCTTAGATAATCTGCCGAACTTCGTCGAGTGTGGTGGTACCAGAAGTACCCAAATCCAGTTTGTTGCCGTCGCTACCTTTAATCACGCCCTGAACCAGCGCGAACTGGAGCGGCTGAGCCACCAGCTGCGTGGTGCCACTGCTGGCGCTGATAGCCACTTTGTAGGAACCGTTTGGTGCCGTGGTGCCGTCCGTCATGCTGCCATCCCAGGTAAAGGTATGAACGCCCGCGTCCAGCTTGCCGATATCAATGGTTCGGACCACCGCACCGGAGGCATCGGTGATCGTCGCGGTTACCTTATCCGCCGCCTGCTGCAACTCAACGCCAAATGGTGTAGTGGACGTCGTGGTTGTGCCATCGGTCGTGCTGCTGCCCGCAAGGATCGTGGTCCCTGGGATCATCACCCCGTGACCAATCAGGTTGGCAGCCTGCAGAGACTGGCTATTGTCGATTTGGCCAGAGACAGAGCCGAGGGTGGTATTGAGCTTCTCAATGCCGCTAACGGTGCTGATCTGCGCAAGCTGCGTGGTCAGTTCGTTGTTTTGCATTGGGTTGGTCGGGTCCTGGTTCTTCAACTGAGCCACCAGCAGCGTCAGAAAGCTGCTTTGCAGATCAGAGGCACTGCTTCCCGTCAGAGAGCTGGAACTCCCTGAACTGGTACTCGTTACGCCCGAATTGGTCGTATCATTCACGTTTACGGCGATGGACATGCGTGTCTCCTTTACTGGCCGAGAGTGAGTGTTTTGAGCATCATGCTCTTCACGGTGTTAAGCACTTCGACGTTTGCCTGGTAACTGCGTGAGGCAGACATGGAGTTCACCATTTCACCCACCACATCCACGTTAGGCATTTTCACGTAACCACTGGCATCCGCGAGCGGGTTGCCGGGCTCATACACCAGTTTGTCCGGTGCCTGGCTCTCTACCACGTCGGAGACCTTCACGCCGCCCGTTGCCGCACCCGGCGCAGCATTCACCTGAAAGACGACCTGTTTCGCACGATAAGGCTGCCCGTCTGGACCGGTCACGCTGTCGGCGTTGGCGAGGTTACTGGCCGCCACGTTCAGACGCTGTGACTGCGCGGTTAACGCTGAACCGGCAATATCAAAAATATTCAGCAAAGCCATGGATTAGTTGCCCCCCTGAAGGACGGTCATCATGCCTTTAATCTGTCCACCGAGTAGCGTCAGGCCCGTCTGGTACTGCAGGCTGTTATCGGCAAACTGTGTACGTTCCCGATCCATATCGACGGTGTTACCATCAAGAGAGGGCTGGTCAGGGATGCGGTAAAGCAAATCGGTCGTCGGCGCGGTCATCGCCTGAGCGGGAATGTGGCGTGAGGATGTCAGTGCAAGTGCGACACCTGTTCCTTCGGCACGTCCACGCTCCATCACTTTTTTAAGTTCACTGGAAAAATCAATATCGCGCGCCTGATACCCAGGGGTATCCGCGTTAGCGATATTGGCGGCTAAAATCTCCTGCCGCTGGGCGCGTAAATTGAGCGCTTCCTGCTGAAAACGTAACGCGGCATCGAGTTTATCGAGCATGTCTCCTCCGCTAATGGGAAAATTTCAGTTCACAGCTTAAATCTCAACCCGTCAGCCTTATCGACGGAATAAGCGCAAAATGCGTCGCTATTTATTGCGTTGATGCAAAACCACTGCGGGTAGAATCGTCCCAATTCTGAAAACGGTGGAACTTGCGATGCGGACGTTAAAAAGTGCCCTTGCGGCAACCTTATTGCTTTTAAGCCCTCTGGTGCAGGCTGAAGGGTTACAGGGGCAGTTAACCGCCTTTTTTGCTCAGCAGTTGGCAGGCTTTAGCGATGAGGTCAGCGTTACCGTGCGAACGCCCCCCAATCTTTTTCCATCCTGTGAACAGCCCTCATTCAGCGTGACCGGCAGTGCTAAACTGTGGGGTAATGTGAATGTGCTGGCGCGTTGTCCTGGCGAAAAACGCTATTTGCTGGTTGCCGTTCAGGCGACAGGCAATTATGTTGTCGCCGCCCAGCCGATCGTCAGAGGAAGCCAACTGCAGGCGAACAGCGTTACGTTAAAACGTGGCCGCCTGGACCAGTTGCCGCCTCGCACCATGCTCGACATTAACCAGGCCCAGGACGCCATTAGCCTGCGGGATGTGGCACCAGGCCAGCCGATACAGCTCTCTATGCTGCGTCAGGCATGGCGGGTAAAAGCGGGGCAACAGGTGATGGTCGTCGCCAGCGGAGACGGCTTTAGCATCAACAGCGAAGGGAAGGCATTAAACAATGCCGCCGTGGCACAAAATGCCCGAGTCAGGATGTCTTCAGGCCAGGTGGTTAGCGGAACCGTCGATACTGATGGGAATATTCTGATTAACCTATAATCTTTTTAAAGATTTCGCGGCGACTGCCGATAAATATTCAACTAATGATGATGTCAGGCGCAAACGCCGCGAACCCTCGATGAGGACAACACTATGAGCATTGATCGTACATCAGCCCTGAAGCCGGTTAGCACTGTACAACCTCGCGAAACGAATGACACTACGCCGCAGAAAACGCGTCTGGAAAAACCGTCGACGGCCAATAGCACCAGCGTCACCCTGAGCGATGCTCAGTCAAAACTGATGCAGCCAGGCAGCAGCGATATCAACATGGAACGTGTTGAAGCACTGAAAACGGCGATTCGTAACGGCGAGCTGAAAATGGATACCAGCAAAATCGCTGACGCGCTGATTAATGAAGCGCAGAGTTTCTTGCAGAGTAACTAACCGTATGAGTCGACTGTCAGAAATACTGGATCAGATGACGGTTGTCCTGAATGACCTGAAAACGGTAATGGATGCAGAGCAGCAGCACCTGTCTTCCGGTCAAATCAACGGCAGCGCGTTGCAGCGCATTACGGAAGACAAAAGCTCGCTTCTGGCGACACTGGATTATCTCGAACAGCAACGGCGCGCTGAGCAAGATCCTAAGCGCAGTGCCAATGATGAGATTGTTGAACGCTGGCAGACGATTACAGAAAAAACCCAGCACCTGCGCGATCTCAACCAGCACAACGGCTGGCTGTTAGAGGGGCAAATTATGCGTAATCAGCAGGCTCTGGAGGTATTAAAGCCCCATAAGGAGCCTGGGCTCTACGGCGCGGATGGTCAAACAGCCAGTTCGCGTATTTCAGGCGGGAAAAAGATTTCGATTTGACGCAGTCGCGGCATGTCATGACGTGGGGAGCACACCGCTGGTGAACTCCCCTTTTGTCGTTTATACCGTGCGACGGGTAAACTCTTTGACTTTGAAACCGAGCACCGCAAGCGTGGCGAAGTACGCAACAACCCCCACCAACACTACCGCCATCAGGCGCATCAGGCGGTAAGGCATCGTCCCCAGCGACCAGTCAGGCATCACATACATCATGCCCGTTAACGCCGCAGACATCACCAGCACGGCAATCACCAGACGCACCAGGAAACTGAACCAGCCAGGCTGAGGGGTAAAGATTTTCTGCTTACGTAACTGCCAGTACAGTAGCCCGGCGTTCAGACAAGCCGCCAGACCAATCGACAGCGACAGACCCGCATGTTTCAGTGGGCCGATAAACGCCAGGTTCATCAACTGGGTCATAATCAGCGTGACAATGGCAATTTTAACCGGTGTTTTGATGTCCTGACGGGAGTAGAACCCCGGAGCCAGTACCTTAACAACAATCAGCCCCATCAACCCAACCGAGTAGGCAATCAGCGCACGCTGAGTCATCGCGGCGTCAAAGGCGGTAAATTTGCCATACTGGAAGAGTGAAACGGTTAACGGTTTCGCCAGAATACCCAGCGCCACTGCGCTCGGCAGCGCCAGCAGGAAGCAGAGGCGAAGCCCCCAGTCCATCAGGCGGCAGTATTCGTCATGATTACCACTGGCAAAACTTTTCGACAGTGACGGTAACAGGATCGTCCCCAGCGCAACGCCCAGCACCCCGGACGGAAACTCCATCAGGCGGTCAGCATAGTACATCCAGGAGACCGAGCCAGAGACCAGGAAAGAGGCAAAAATGGTGTTGATGATAAGCGAAATCTGGCTGACGGAAACGCCGAGGATCGCCGGGCCCATCTGTTTAATCACGCGCATTGCACCGGCATCTTTGAAATTGATGCGCGGTAACACCAGCATGCCAATTTTTTTCAGATGCGGCAGTTGATAGGCAAGCTGCAGCACGCCACCCACGGTGACCGCCCAGGCCAGCGCAAGGATCGGCGGGTTAAAATGCGGCGCGGCAAACAGCGCAAAGCCAATCATACTGACGTTCAAAAACGTTGGCGCAAACGCCGGAACAGAGAAACGGTTCCAGGTGTTGAGGATCGCCCCCACCAGCGAAGCCAGCGAGATCAGCAAAATATAGGGGAAGGTTATGCGCAGCAGTTGCGAGGTCAGCGCAAATTTATCCGCCGTATCAGCAAAGCCAGGTGCCGTGACCATAATCACCCACGGTGCGGCCAGCATCCCCAACACGGTGACTACCGCCAGGGCCAGCGTCAGCAGGCCGGAAACATAAGCCACAAACACGCGCGTGGCGTCTTCGCCCTGCTTGCTTTTATACTCCGCGAGAATGGGCACAAACGCCTGCGAAAATGCCCCTTCGGCAAAAATACGTCGCAGCAGGTTTGGTAATTTGAAGGCCACAAAAAAGGCGTCCGTCGCCATTCCTGCGCCAAAGATCCTTGCCACAATCGCATCGCGCGCAAAGCCAAGCACGCGGGAAAACATGGTCATCGAGCTGACGGCTGCCAGCGATTTTAATAAGTTCATTAATGTGAATGTCCACAACCATACGGCAAAACGCCTGCAATGCAGGCGTTGAAGAAGCGCTTAGTCTACCCGGATTTAACGGAATTACTATTGGCAGATGTTACAGCGAGTTATTCACTCATGGCTTCGCGCCAGAGCCGCTCCACGATGCGCTGCGCCATAATGGCCTGCTCACCGGATGTTTCAGGAACCGTCTGATTTTGCACGCAAGTCATGAAGTGACGCGCGCAGCCGACGAATCCACGCTGTTCCAAAGTGCTTTGCCAGCCTGCAACCGGTAATGTCACCACGCCATTGCCCTTCTCTTCCCGCCACTCACGCATATCGGTGATGTCGTACAGCGCACCGTCGGTTATCGCCTGAACGCACTCGCGCTGGCTACCGGCACGGCGATGCATACTGGTCGTGACCTGCAGATGTTCGACAGCAAAATGGTGCTCGGCATAAACCATCTCACCCTGCTCGTTGGTCACCAGCGTTCCGCTTTGCAACTGCGCATGACCGTTCGTCAACCACAGCGCGGTGTCCACCACATGCAGATAGTCATCGAGCAGCGTAAAGCGTAAATCGTTTGGCCCGATGCTGTCGGTACGGTGTTTATCCATCCGCAAGGAGGCAAGCGTACCAGACTGCGCTTTTAACTGCTGATAGAGCGGCGCAAAACGGCGGTTAAAGCCAACCATCAACGTCAGTTTTTTGCGCGCGGCCAGTTCAATCAGGCGTTCGGCATCCTGAACATTTTCCGCCAGCGGCTTATCCACACAGACATGAACGCCCGCATTGAGTAACTCGCTCACCACCTGGTAATGGGTCGCCGTTGAGGTATGAACAAACACCGCGTCGCAGTCGCGCGCCAGATCCAGCAGCGAATTTGCATATGGCATTCGCCAGGTTTCACAGATGCGCTCCGCTTTCTCACGCGTTGGCGACCACGCCCCCTGTAGCGTCCAGTCCGACGCCGCCCCTAAAACGGGTAACCAGGCTTTTTGCGCAATTCCGCCCAGCCCCACAACACCCACACGTAACTTTGTCACCGTTAATCCCCCAAATGTGCCAGCAGTGCGTCAAGTCGCTGTTTCAGCCCGGCGACTTCCTCTTCCAGCGCCTCCACGCGCGCCGTCAGGCTGGCATTGGCTACCAGAGAATCGGTTTCAACAGCCAGTTCGGAAGCATCGACCTCACCACTGAACAGGTGCATAAAGCGGCTTTCACGCTTACCTGGCTCACGCGCCAGACGGACCACATAGGGCCCGTCTTCGCGGGTGGTCAGGCCCTCCAGCGTCTGCTCAACGTCCTGCATATCGCGGAACTCATGCATGCGGGACGCGCGAGTCCGCAGTTCCCCCGGCGTTTGTGCACCGCGCAACAGCAGCGTGGCGATCACGGCCACTTCTGCGCTACTCAGTTTCAAATCACCAAATTCGGAATTACAAAAGCGCTGCTCGTATTTCGTGACGCGATTACCGAACCCACTAACGGTCCGCAAATAGTGACGTTTAACCAGCTCATCCAGGATGCCCTGCACCTCGTGTTCGCTAAGGTTCATGACCGGCTCGCGGTTCGTTTTCTGGTTACAGGCCATCATCACAGCATTAACCGAAAGCGGATATTGCTCCGGTGTGGTGACCTGCTTTTCAAGCAAGCAACCAACCACGCGCGCTTCGGTGTCGTTTAACTGATATTTCATCTTTTCTCCTTAACGACCTGCGGTCCAGTCCTGGGTGGTTAACGCGGTAAGCACATGGTCACGCCACTCACCGTCGATCAACAGATAATCTTTGGCATACCCCTCTTTTTCGAACCCTAAACGTGCCAGCAGATCGCCACTGCGTTTATTGTGGGGCATGTAGTTTGCCATTATGCGATGGATATGCTGGGTGCGTTGCATATAGCGAATCGCCGCAGTTAACGCCTCATACATTAGCCCTTGTCCCTGCCACTTCTGGCCAATGGAGTACCCAAGGTAGCAGGCGTGAAACGAGCCGCGCACCACGTTAGAAAAGTTGGCAATGCCGATAATTTCTTTTTCTTCAGGGTCCAGTAGTGCGAAATAGAACGCACTGCCCTGCTTATGAAATTCTGCGATCATACTGAGGCGCGCCTGCCAGCCGGAAGGGTAGCAATGGCTCTCATCCCGAACGGGTTCCCAGGGCTTTAAAAACTGGCGATTCTCGGCGTAATAATCCGCCAGACGCCAGGCATCACGCTCATGCACCAGACGAACGACCAGCCTGTCCGTTGTCAGACGCACTTTTGGCACATTACTGCGATAGCCAAACATCGATACCACTCCTTCCCGTCGCTTCTGCCTTACCTTTTAGCTTTACTATACCTGCGCCTGTGCCGTCTGTGAAAACAGTGACATACCATTTTCACATTTTTCGATGAGAACTCTCTATCAAAGCACCCTTTTGATAAAAAAATATTGTCACCGACAGGGATGGGAAAACGTCCGGCGACACCGCAGAATATTAGCGTGCTTACCTTCTGATTTTCCCTGGAGGGAAAATGTCCCGCGTATCACAGGCCAGGAGCCTGGGTAAATATTTCCTGCTCGTTGATAACATGCTGGTCGTGCTCGGCTTTTTTGTCGTTTTTCCGCTTATTTCGATTCGCTTTGTCGATCAAATGGGCTGGGCGGCGTTAATGGTCGGTATCGCATTGGGTTTACGTCAGTTTGTCCAGCAGGGGCTGGGCGTGTTTGGCGGAGCCATCGCCGACCGCTTTGGCGCTAAGCCGATGATCGTCACGGGCATGCTGCTGCGTGCAGCTGGGTTTGCCACGATGGCGATAGCCCATGAACCCTGGCTGCTGTGGTTTTCCTGCTTCCTCTCCGGGATCGGCGGCACCCTCTTCGATCCCCCGCGCACCGCGCTGGTGGTAAAGCTGATCCGCCCGCAGCACCGGGGACGCTTCTTCTCGATTCTGATGATGCAGGACAGCGCTGGTGCCGTTGTTGGCGCTCTGCTGGGAAGCTGGTTGTTGCAGTACGATTTCCGTCTGGTCTGCGCCACCGGTGCCGTTCTCTTTATTCTGTGCGCGCTCTTTAACGCCCTGTTTCTGCCCGCATGGAAACTGTCGACGGTCAAAGCGCCGGTACGTGAAGGGCTCGATCGCGTGTTAAGTGACAAACGCTTTGTCACCTATGTATTGACCCTGACGGGTTATTACATGCTGGCCGTGCAGGTCATGCTGATGCTGCCGATCATGGTTAACGACATTGCAGGTACGCCAGCCGCCGTTAAATGGATGTATGCCATTGAAGCCTGCCTGTCGCTGACCCTGCTGTATCCGATTGCCCGCTGGAGCGAGCGTCGTTTCCGTCTTGAGCACCGCCTGATGGCCGGGCTTCTGTTGATGACGCTGAGCATGATGCCCATCGGTTTAGTGGGCTCGCTGCAGCAGTTGTTTATGCTGATTTGTACCTTCTATATCGGCTCAATCATTGCCGAACCGGCTCGCGAAACGCTGAGTGCTTCACTTGCCAACGCGCGTGCCCGTGGCAGCTACATGGGCTTCAGCCGTCTTGGTCTGGCGCTTGGCGGAGCACTCGGTTATACCGGTGGCGGCTGGCTGTTCGACGCCGGAAAAGCGCTGAAACAACCGGAACTCCCCTGGATGATGCTCGGTATGGTAGGCTTAATGACTTTTATCGCGCTGTGGTGGCAGTTTAGCCAGAAGCGCAGCACGCGCGGTATGCTTGAGCCCGGCGCGTAACCCTTCTCTCTGTCTGGCGGGGCTTTCCCGCCTTTATTCTCAGTTTTTTCTGCTGGTTTCTGCCATATCACACTGACATACTGACGTTCAGGACAGATGCGCCAATTTTTTGTTGAGGAATATCATGAAGAAGATTGTCATTGCCGCTGCGTTAATTTTCAGTGGCCTGCTGGTGGGTTGTAACCAGCTTACGCAATACACCGTCAGTGAACAGGAAATTAATCAGGCGCTGGAGAAACATAACAACTTTTCAAAAGACATTGGCGTTCCGGGCCTTGCTGATGCGCATATTGTCCTCAGCCATCTCGTCAGCCAGATTGGGCGTGAAGAACCAAATAAAGTCACCCTCTCCGGTGATGCGAATCTGGATATGACGTCGTTATTCGGTAACCAGAAGGCAAACATTAAGCTGAAACTTAAAGCGCTGCCTGTTTTCAACAAAGAAAAAGGCGCGATCTTCCTGCAGGAGATGGAAGTGGTTGATGCAGTGGTTTCCCCGGACAAAATGAAACCGGTGCTGCAAACGCTGATGCCTTATCTGAACCAGTCGCTGCGCAACTATTTTAACCAGCAGCCGGCCTATGTTCTCAGTGAAGACAAGAGCAAGGGTGAAGCACTTGCGAAAAAATATGCAAAAGGGATAGAGGTGAAGCCGGGAGAAATCATCATTCCTTTCACCGATTAACCTGAAGGGCGCTGAAGCGCCCTTTTTTTTACGGAAAAGTGTGCAAACGAAAACGTTTCCGCTTATGATTTGTGTCCGGCAAAAACAGCCCTCTTATGACTGATCTCTTTCAAGCCGGAGCTTCCATGACTGTACAATCCCAGGTTCTTAAAATCCGCCGCCCTGACGACTGGCATATCCATCTGCGTGATGGCGAGATGCTGAAAACTGTCGTGCCCTATACCAGCGAAATTTATGGCCGCGCGATTGTTATGCCTAACCTGGTGCCGCCAGTCACCACCGTTGATGCCGCGATAGCTTACCGTCAGCGTATTCTGGATGCCGTACCGGCAGGACACGACTTCACCCCGCTGATGACCTGCTACCTGACGGACTCGCTCGATCCGAACGAGGTGGAGCGCGGGTTTAACGAAGGCGTGTTTACCGCCGCCAAACTCTACCCGGCGAATGCCACCACCAACTCCAGCCACGGTGTCACCAGCATCGACGCCATCATGCCGGTGCTGGAAAGAATGCAGAAACTGGGAATGCCACTGCTGGTGCATGGAGAAGTGACGCACGCGGAAATTGATATCTTCGACCGCGAAGCCCGGTTTATCGAAACGGTAATGGAGCCGCTGCGCCAGCGTCTTCCAGCGCTGAAAGTGGTATTTGAACATATCACCACCAAAGATGCCGCCGAGTATGTCCGCGACGGTAACGAGCTGATCGCCGCCACCATCACGCCACAGCACCTGATGTTTAACCGCAATCATATGCTGGTTGGCGGTGTCCGCCCTCACCTCTATTGCCTGCCGATCCTTAAGCGCAATATCCACCAGCAGGCACTGCGTGAGCTGGTCGCCAGCGGCTTCTCCCGCGCGTTCCTGGGCACTGACTCTGCACCTCATGCTCGTCATCGTAAAGAAGCCAGCTGCGGCTGCGCGGGCTGCTTTAACGCCCCAACCGCCCTCGCGAGCTATGCGAGCGTATTCGATGAGATGAACGCGCTTGAGCATTTCGAGGCGTTCTGCTCCCTCAATGGCCCGCGTTTCTATGGCCTGCCGGTGAATGACACCTTCATTGAACTGGAGCGTAAAGAGAGCCAGGTTGATGAATCTATTCCGCTGACGGATGACACGCTGATCCCGTTCCTGGCGGGCGAAACCGTGCACTGGACGGTAAAACGCTAAAAATTTCCTGCCCCCTTGTTGTCAAATCGATAATATAACTGTATAAATAAACAGTATATTACACAGGGGGCATTTATGCGTATTGAAGTCACCATAGCCAAAACAACCGTTCTGCCTGCTGGCGCGCTCGATGCGCTGGCGGGGGAGTTATCCCGCCGGATTAACAGCACTTTTCCTGAAAACACCGGCAACGTCACGGTACGTTATGCGGCAGCGAACAACCTGTCGGTTATCGGCGGCGCGAAAGAAGATAAAGATCGTATCAGCGAAATTTTGCAGGAAACGTGGGAAAGCGCCGACGACTGGTTCATCACCGGGTAAATTTTGCTCCCTCATTGTGTTTTTTTGCCGGGTCGCCCCGGCTTTTTTTTGATTCGTCACGTCGAAAGTTCAAATTATTTCAGCATCTTCTTAGAAAATCGTGAACAAGATGGTGTTTTATTGCTCGAACAATCCTAAAAAGCAGAAAAATGTGTTGCCAGCTGTTTATTTTTCCCTTCGGAACCCTTATTTATTGATATACTGAAATTGCTTCAGAAAAACATGCATTGAACCTCAAAGTCGTTGTCTTCTAGCACGTATTAAGGGGGTTATAATGGAAAAGAATAGTGAAGTCATCCAGACCCACCCGCTTGTTGGCTGGGATATCAGTACCGTAGACAGCTACGATGCGCTGATGCTGCGTTTGCACTACCAGACCCCGAATCAGCTAAACCGTGAAGAAGCGGAAGTTGGACAGACGTTGTGGCTTACGACAGACGTCGCCCGTCAGTTTATTTCTATTTTAGAAGCTGGCATTGCAAAAATAGAATCTGGCGATTATCAGGAAAATGAGTATAAACGGCATTAACCACATGCCCACTCGTCACTCAACAGGCACCCTTGCGGTGCCTTATTTATTTCTCCCTTGTATCTGCCCACATAGTTAATTACTCTGCTAACAAAGCGTGCGTTAAGAGATACCTATGAAATACGACTTAATCATTATCGGGAGCGGCTCCGTGGGTTCTGCCGCAGGTTATTATGCGACTCAGGCAGGTCTTAAGGTCCTGATGATCGACGCTCACCACCCTCCGCATTCAGACGCCAGCCACCACGGTGATACCCGCCTCATTCGTCACGCCTATGGTGAAGGTGAACGGTATGTCCCGCTGGTTCTGCGTGCCCAGACGCTGTGGGACGAACTGGCGACCCTCACCGAAGAACGCATCTTTGACCGCACGGGCATTCTCAATTTTGGCCCGGCCAGCTCCGCATTTCTCGCCACTGTCGAACACAGCGCGAAACAATTTAACCTTGAGGTTGAGCGTCTGGATGCTGAAGGCATCATGACGCGCTGGCCGGAGATCGCCGTCCCGGACGATTATATTGGGCTGTTCGAAGCGAACTCCGGTGTATTGCACTGTGAAACGGCGATCAAAACCTGGATCGATCTCTCTGCCAAAGCGGGCTGCGCTCAGCTGTTCAACTGCCCGGTCACAGCCATAACCCACCACGCTGACGGCGCTACCGTTACTACGCCGGAGGGGGAATATGCCGCGTCACGCCTGCTGATTAGCGCAGGAACATGGGTCACAAAACTGTTGCCAGCGCTGCCCATTCAACCGGTGCGGAAGGTCTTTTCCTGGTTCCAGTCTGACGGGCGTTACAGCAGCCAGAATAAATTCCCCGCCTTCACGGGTGAACTGCCTGACGGTGACCAGTTCTACGGCTTCCCGTCGGAAAAAGACGCCCTCAAAATCGGTAAACATAACGGCGGGCAACGCATCTCCTCTCCAGAAGAGCGCAAGCCCTTTGGGGCATACCCACAAGATGGCTCAGAAGCCTTTATGTTCCTGCGCAACATATTGCCGGGCGTGGGTGGATTGCTCTATGGTGCCGCGTGTACTTATGACAACACGCCGGATGAAGATTTTATTATCGATACGCTGCCGGGCCATGCCAACACGCTGCTCATTACCGGGCTCAGCGGTCACGGTTTCAAATTTGCCTCCGTACTGGGTGAAATCGCCGCCGGGTTTGCTCAGGGCATTGCGCCACAGTTTGATCTAACGCCCTTCTCACTCTCGCGTTTTGACCGATAATATACCGCTGGCTCCGGAGGGTCCGGAGCCAGCGTGGTAACATGGGGAATTATGCGCAGACTGTTTGGTTTTCTCATCAATAATATACGTGAGCATTTTATGCTCTATATTCTGTTGTGGTCACTACTGGCGATCATTGATGTAATTTATATTGTATTTTTATGAAAAGATACTTTGACGTTTATTGACACTACTTTATATAAACTGAACTCTTCGTATTTTTCAGTACATCATTACTTTTTTATTGTACGAAGCAATTGAAATACTTTCCCGAAACACTTTCAAATCTGCTGAAATAAATTAAATAAAAATCGTTATTCAGTTATTTCAGTTGCAATATCTTTTCTTCCCGTTCATTTTTATTGTTCTGATTATTGAGAATGGTACTCTCTATGCAACTGCGTAACTCTTCCCGTCGTTACGGAATAATATCCATATTATTACACTGGATATTTGCTCTCGCGGTTTACGCCATGTTCGGGCTTGGGCTCTGGATGGTGACGTTGAGTTATTATGATGGCTGGTATCACCAGGCCCCGGAGTTGCATAAAAGCATTGGCGTTCTGCTGATGATGGGGCTGGTTATTCGCGTGATCTGGCGACATATTTCCCCGCCGCCGCCCGCGCTAAAAAGCTACAGCAAACTCACCCGCCTCAGCGCTGCCGGGGCGCATATCGCTCTCTATGTCTTGCTGTTCGCCATTCTGATCAGCGGCTACCTCATCTCCACGGCAGACGGAAAACCGATCGGCGTCTTTGGGCTTTTCGAGGTCCCCGCCACGCTCTCCGATGCCGGTTCACAGGCTGACACCGCCGGTGTTATCCATCTGTGGCTTGCGTGGAGCGTGGTCATCCTCTCCGTCCTGCATGGGCTTGCAGCCCTTAAACATCACTTTATCGATAAAGACGATACGCTGAAGCGCATGCTTGGCCGTTCGTCAGTTGACTCTGGAGCATAAAATGAAAAAACGCCTGCTGGGTATCGCCTTAGGTTCGTTGTTATTTACCACCGGCTCTGCTGTCGCCGCTGATTATAAAATTGACAAAGAGGGTCAGCATGCCTTCGTCAATTTCCGTATTCAGCATCTTGGCTATAGCTGGCTGTATGGCACGTTTAAAGATTTCGACGGAACATTTAGCTTTGACGAGAAAAACCCGGCGTCAGATAAAGTGAGTGTCACCATTAATACCAACAGTGTGGATACCAACCACGCCGAGCGTGATAAACATTTACGCAGCGCGGAGTTTCTGAATGTCGCAAAATTCCCGCAAGCCACCTTTACCTCAACAGAGGTAAAAAAGGACGGTGAGAACCTGGATATTACCGGGAACCTGACGCTTAATGGTGTGACTAAACCGGTAACCCTTGATGCAAAATTAATAGGTCAGGGAGACGATCCGTGGGGTGGTAAACGCGCAGGCTTTGAAGCCACAGGTAAAATCACACTGAAAGATTTTAATATCACGACAGATTTAGGTCCGGCATCGCAGGATGTAGACCTGATCATTTCTGTGGAAGGTGTTCAGCAGAAGTGATGAAAAACGCCCGGCAGATTTTACTCTGTCGGGCGTGTAGCGTTATTCAGGATCAGGAATACCCAGTTTGGTATTCAGTCGGCCACGGGACTTATTAAAAATCTTATTCCCGTTCTCGCGCCCTGCGCGACGGCGACGCTGTTCTTCCTCCGGCAGCACGCTCTCTTCACTGCACAGCTCGCTACAGCAGCCGTTAAACTTCTCTGCACACGCCGGACACTGAATGAACAGTAAATGGCAGCCATCGTTTTTACAGTTCGTGTGCGTATCACACGGCGTACCGCACTGATGGCAATGTGCGATTACATCGTCTGAAATACGCTCGCCCATTCGCTCGTCAAAGACGAAGTTTTTACCGATAAAGCGAACCGGCAACCCCTGTTCACGCGCACGTCGGGCATACTCAATAATACCGCCTTCAATGTGCCAGACCTTAGTAAAGCCGTTGTGTTTCATCCACGCGCTGGCTTTTTCGCAGCGAATACCGCCCGTGCAGTACATAACGATTTTTTTATCTTTATGTTCCTGCATCATTTCAACGGCTTTCGGCAGCTGTTCACGGAAGGTATCTGCCGGAATTTCCATCGCATTCTCGAAATGCCCCACTTCATATTCGTAGTGGTTGCGCATATCAATAAACACCGCATCCGGATCGTCCAGCATCGCATTCACTTCGGCAGCTTTGAGGTATTCCCCCACATCACCGGCATTGAAATCAGGATCGTCGATCCCATCGGCCACGATACGTTCCCGCACTTTCATGCGCAGCACCCAGAACGATTTCCCGTCATCATCCAGGGCAATATTCAGCCGCAGACCATTGAGAGCCGGATCGAACCCGTAAAGGTAATCGCGGAAGGCGCTGACTTTGCTTTCCGGCACGCTGATTTGCGCATTGATACCTTCACGCGCCAGATAGACGCGCCCAAATACATTTAGCGTCGTGAATGCCTGATAAAGCACATCGCGGGTCGCCTGCGGATCGTTAATGGTAAAGTATTTATAGAATGAGATGGTCGTGCGTGGTTCGGTTTCCGCCAACATACGCGCTTTCAACATCTCATTCGACACGCGGTTGTGTAACACTGGCATGGTGTACAAGTCCTGCAATCGTCAGAGAGAAATAAAATCGGTCGGCATGATATAGCAAACAATGACAATTTACATCCACACAATTTACGCTACATTTCACTCAGCCTGATTAATCAGGATTAACATTTGCTGCATTCGTGCACGTTTCGACGACAGACATTTTGGCTATGACTCAAAAAATGAGACAATAGCCATTCAGGACGTTAGAACACAGGACAGACATGACCCAGTTACCAAAATTTACTGCCGCTCTTTTGCATCCTCGCTATTGGTTAACCTGGACAGGCATTGGTTTTTTGTGGCTTCTCGTACAGCTCCCTTATCCCGTTATTTTCCGCCTGGGCAAAGGGATGGGTCGTATTGCTCAGCAGTTCATGAAACGCCGCGCCAGGATCGCGTATCGCAACCTTGAACTCTGCTTTCCGCAGATGAGCGAATCGGAACGCCACGAGATGGTGGTAAAAAATTTCGAATCCGTCGGCATGGGGCTGATGGAGACCGGTATGGCGTGGTTCTGGTCCAACAAACGTATGGCCCGCTGGACGGAAGTTGCCGGAACGGGCATGGAACCGGTGCACACCCTTCAGGCTAATCAGACGGGCGTGCTGCTGATTGGCGTCCATTTCCTGACGCTCGAAATTGGCGCACGTATGTTTGGTATGCAGGCACCGGGTATTGGCGTTTACCGGCCTAACGACAACCCGGTGATTGATTTGCTGCAGACCTGGGGCCGCATGCGCTCCAATAAAAGCATGATTGACCGTAAAGATCTGAAGGGCATGATTTGGACAGTTAAATCCTGGGAAGTGATCTGGGAAGGCCACGGCCACGTTTACGGCGCGCAGGCGAGTGTGTTGGTCCCCTTCTGAGCCGTTGAAGTGGCTGCCACCACCACCAGCACCTGGATGCTGGGCCGCATGTCAAGTGTAGCTATCGTTCCGTTTGTGCCACGTCGCAAGCCGGATGGCTCAGGCTATCAGCTGATCATGCTGGAGCCGGAAATGAGCCCACCGCTGGACGATGCAGAGACTACAGCACGCTGGATGAACGGCATTGTTGAGAAATGCATCATGCTCGCCCCGGAGCAGTATATGTGGTTACATCGCCGCTTCAAAACCCGTCCGAAGGGTGTGCCTTCGCGCTATTGATCCCCATGCGGCCACTCCGGCCGCATCTGTTTTAGCTTTAAAAGCTCTCTGACATTGCAGCAATCATAACCCAGGCGCATAATTAGCAGGCTTAGTACCTCACACGCCCGGTGCCCTGCACCTCGTTATGCGGATTGTTATGTCACCCTCAGATGCCCCCATAAACTGGAAACGTAATCTTACTATTGCCTGGCTCGGCTGTTTTCTTACCGGTGCCGCCTTTAGCCTGGTGATGCCCTTCCTTCCCCTCTACGTTGAACAACTGGGCGTTACCGGCCACAGCGAACTCAATATGTGGTCCGGGCTGGTTTTCAGTATTACCTTTCTGTTCTCTGCCATTGCTTCGCCGTTCTGGGGAGGCCTTGCTGACCGCAAAGGACGAAAGATCATGTTGCTGCGTTCAGCGCTTGGAATGTCCATCATTATGGTGTTGATGGGGCTGGCACAGAATGTCTGGCAGTTCCTGATCCTGCGCGCGTTGCTCGGCCTGCTGGGCGGCTTTGTTCCTAACGCTAACGCGCTCATTGCCACACAAATTCCCCGACAAAAAAGCGGCTGGGCTCTGGGAACACTCTCAACAGGCGCAGTCAGCGGCGCGCTTCTCGGCCCCCTGGCAGGCGGTTTGCTGGCGGATAATTACGGCCTGCGTCCGGTTTTCTTCATTACCGCCAGCGTGCTGTTCCTTTGTTTTATCGTGACGCTCATCTGCATTCGTGAGAACTTCACACCCGTCGCCAAAAAAGAGATGCTTCACGCGCGGGATGTGCTGGCTTCGTTAAAGAATCCTAAGCTGGTGCTCAGCCTGTTCGTCACCACGATGATTATCCAGGTGGCGACCGGTTCGATTGCCCCCATTCTTACGCTGTATGTTCGTGACCTGGCGGGGAACGTGAGCAATATTGCGTTTATCAGCGGGCTTATTGCTTCTGTTCCTGGCGTCGCAGCGCTGATCAGCGCCCCGCGACTGGGTAAACTGGGCGATCGTGTCGGGCCTGAAAAGATCCTAATCTGTGCGCTGGTGATCTCCGTTCTGCTGCTGATCCCCATGTCGATAGTGCAATCGCCGTGGCAGTTAGGTGTGTTGCGCTTTTTACTGGGCGCTGCAGATGGCGCTTTGCTCCCCGCAGTGCAAACCCTGCTGGTGTACAACTCCACCAATCAAATTGCCGGACGTATTTTCAGCTACAACCAGTCGTTTCGCGATATTGGTAACGTCACCGGGCCGCTGGTTGGCGCGGGCATTTCGGCCACGTTTGGTTTCCGGGCCGTCTTTATCGTCACGGCGGGTGTCGTTCTGTTTAACGCCATCTATTCCTGGTTCAGTTTATCCAGGGCATTACGCCCGGTGGCTGAATAACACAGATGCGTGACGGCTTATTTTCGCATTCATACTTGCAAAATCAGATAATCAGCTATCCTTTCCCTGAATACCTTCTCGAAAAACAGGGAGACACCGATGACCATGTACGCCACGCTGGAAGAAGCGATTGATGCCGCACGCGAAGAATTCCTCGCCGATAATCCCGGCATTGAGGAAGAAAATGCTGACGTGCAACAACTCAATATCCAAAAATATGTTTTGCAGGACGGCGATATTATGTGGCAGGCCGAATTCTTCGCTGACGAAGGTGCAGACGGAGAGTGTTTGCCGATACTGAGCGGTGAAGGTGCGCAGGCCGTCTTTGACGGCGACTACGATGAAATCGAATTACGTCAGGAGTGGCTTGAAGAGAATACGCTACATGAATGGGATGAAGGCGAGTTTCAGCTCGAACCTCCGCTGGATACAGAAGAGGGCCAGACCGCAGCAGATGAGTGGGACGAGCGTTAAGGTCGTTTACTCATAAGGGCCATGGCTGGCATCCACAGGCAACAGCAGTGTGTCGAAAATGAGTGAGAAGGGTAAATCGAGCACGGTCAGGTAACGCCATGCTGAATCCCGAACGTCCCATTTCACGCCGGGGTAATACTGATTACCGTGACCTTGCCCCGGAATGGTGCGGCTGATGATACTGCCACAACCGCTGAGCAGCATCGCCATTATGACCACAAAGACTATTTTCATTTATGACCTCATAAAAAAATACCGGCAACTAAGCCGGTATTTTTATATTGCGCAGCTTACTTCGCTTTCAACGCCAGTGGGTTGAGCTTCAGCGTCTTATAGTAGTTTACCCATGAAGAATATCTCTCCGGGGCAGACCAGACACGGTAGTGAAGTCGCGCCATTGTAACCGGATCGCTTAACAGGACCAGACGACGGTCGCGGTTCAGTTTTTCCGGCGTCTCGTTCAGCGCCTGCTCAACGTGGCGATCGCGGGCAATCTCCAGCACTTGACTGGCGCGGTGACGGGCGGTTGCCATCGCGGTTGCCAGCGCATTGAATGACGGGTTAAACACAGCGTGCATAAAGCCATCAGCCAGCGAGCGATTACGGTTCAGCTCCAGATACTTATCGGTGTCCACCAGCACCTGCGGCGGGGAATACTCTTCCGGGATCAGGAACAGCTTCCAGCGTTTGGTACGCAGGCCCACCGTTGAACGGCTGGAGATCACAGACACAAACGGCGACAGGATCAGCGAGAACACAATCGGTGCCAGCCAGAACAGGAAGCGCAGATCCAGCCATGCCATCCCGGCCGCCCATACCAGCCCCAGCAGCAGCTGAGAGCCGTGACGCATAAAGGCTTCGCTCCACGGCGTGGAGTCATCATCACGCTGCGGGGAGTTCCAGACCACTTCCCAGCCCAGGAACGCACTGACCACAAACACGGTGTGGAACAGCATACGTACCGGTGCCAGCAGCACGGAGAACAGCACTTCCAGCAGCAACGAAAGGGTGACGCGGCAGAAACCGCCGTACTCTTTCGAACCTTTGCACCAGATCAGGATGATACTGAGCAGCTTCGGCAGGAACAGCAGCACCATAGTAGAAGCAAACAGCGCAATCGCCAGCTCCGGACGCCACTGCGGCCACACCGGGAACAGCTGGCGCGGTTGCAGGAAGTATTGCGGTTCCGTCAGAGCATGCACGACCTGCAGAGCCGTCGAAAGCGCAAGGAACATAAACCACAGCGGTGCGGAGAGATAAGACATCACGCCCGTCAGGAACACCGCACGGTGAACCGGGTGCATCCCTTTGACCAGGAACAGACGGAAGTTCATCAGGTTACCGTGACACCAGCGGCGGTCACGCTTAAGTTCGTCCAGCAGGTTCGGCGGCAATTCTTCGTATGAGCCAGGCAGATCGTAGGCAATCCAGACGCCCCACCCTGCACGACGCATCAGCGCTGCTTCCACGAAGTCATGCGACAAAATCGACCCGGCGAAGGACCCTTCACCCGGCAGTGGCGCAAGCGCACAGTGCTCGATGAACGGCTTCACGCGGATAATGGCGTTGTGTCCCCAGTAGTGAGACTCGCCCAACTGCCAGAAGTGCAGACCTGCGGTAAACAGCGGGCCGTAAACACGGGTTGCGAACTGCTGGCAACGCGCATACAGCGTGTCCATACCGGAGGCTTTTGGCGAAGACTGAATGATACCGGCGTTCGGGTTGGCTTCCATCAGGCGCACCAGACCGCTCAGACAGTCACCGCTCATCACGGAGTCCGCATCCAGTACCACCATATAGCTGTACTGATTTCCCCAGCGACGGCAGAAGTCATCAATGTTACCGCTTTTACGCTTCACACGACGACGACGACGGCGATAGAAAATCTGGCCTTCGCCCTGCACTTCCGCAATCAGCTCCATCCAGGCTTTTTGTTCTGCCACGCAGATATCCGGGTTATAGCTGTCGCTCAGGATGTAGACGTCGAAATGCTCAGCGTTACCGGTCGCCTTTACGGACTCCCAGGTCGCACGCAGCCCCGCAAATACGCGGTCAACGTCTTCGTTACAGATAGGCATAATCAGCGCCGTACGGTGCTCAGGATTCAGGGGTTCATCCCCGACCGTTGACGCAGAAATGCTGTATTTGTCACGCCCCATCAGCAACTGCAGGAAGCCCATCAGCGCCGTCCAGAAACCGGCCGATACCCAGCAGAAAAGGACGGCGAACAACAGGAGGATACCGCTCTGCAGAATATACGGCAGCAGCTGCATGAAGGAGACCCAGATATCCTGGCCCATCATGTCTGCCGGGTTGATCAGCGCCCAGCCCTGGTACGGCAGAATGGTTTTCATGTACCAGGTGGCGACCACCGTTTGTGCCAGCGTCAGCAACAACAGGATGTAGCGACGAATGGTGCCGACAGTACGCCATTTCTGTTCAGACGCCTGCTCTTCTTTGGTCAGACGAGACAGGTAGCGTGGTGTAACGTCACGTCCGCGCAGGCGATCCCAGAAGCGGCCCACCGGGTTGGTGCGCCACGGATCGGGGAACATAGACGAACGCGTAGCTTTCGGCATCGCCTGAAGCTGGTCACGCCCTTCGTCGTCTTTGATCAGTTGCCCTTCTGCCAGAGAATCTGGCCACGCCTGCTCCAGACGCGCCTTCACTGACCCCAGAGGCGTGTCATCATCACGGGTAAACGGATGATGTTCACCATCCAGCGCGGTTTGCACCGCGCGGATGTCGCTCTTAGGCAGTGCCGCTTTTTCAATGTCCGTCAGCGGCAGGGCATCAATATATTCAGTTGTATTATTCATTGGCAGGTAGCTGATAGCTCCAGGTTTCACTCAGTGGCTGATCGTTGCTGACCAGCGCAGCGCGCATTTCGGTGGTCTGTTTCGGATCTTTCACTTTCACGCGCAGGGTTAAACGCCACCCTTTGGTAACCGGGTTATAACGCACGGTGTTTTCAACGATTTCACCGTTATCACCAATGCTGGCCTGCGCGGTAACAGCCGTGTCCGGACCCAGTTTTTTCATATCCTGACCCGCGAAGTCCACCACAAAGGCAAGCGTGCCATCTGGCTGACGGATCAGGTTAGACTGCTTCACATCACCCGTAGAACGACGCGTCTGCATGACATAGGCATTATCCGGCGCGTGCAGCTTGTCTTCGTCACGGCTGAAAGTAATGGCGTATTTGAAGTTCATCTCTTTACCGGCTTCCGGAAGCTGATCCGGTGTCCAGTACGCCACGATGTTGTCGTTGGTTTCATCGTTAGTTGGGATCTCAACCAGCTCAACTTTTCCTTTACCCCAGTCGCCCTTCGGCGTTACCCAGGCGCTTGGACGCAGGTCGTAGCGATCGTCCAGGTCTTCAAAGCGAGAGAACTGGCGGCCACGCTGCAGCAGGCCAAAGCCCTGTGGGTTTTCCATCGCGAAGCTGCTGACAGCGAGATGTTTCGGGTTATTCAGCGGACGCCAGATCCACTCACCGTTACCGGCATGAATAGAGAGGCCATTGGAATCATGCAGTTCCGGGCGGAAGTTAGTAGCCGGAGACGGCTGGTTCGGCCCGAACAGGAACATACTGGTCAACGGCGCGACGCCCAGTTTGCCCACTTTATCGCGCAGGTAAACTTTAGACTGTACGTCAACAACCGTGTCACGACCTGGCATAATAACGAAGCGGTATGCACCTGTCGCACGAGGGGAGTCCAGCAGAGCATAGATCGTCAGACGTTTGTCGGTTGGTTTTGGACGCTCGATCCAGAACTCGCGAAAGCGAGGGAATTCTTCACCTGATGGCAGCGCAGTATCAATGGCCAGGCCACGCGCGGAAAGCCCATACACCTGCCCCGCACCAATCACACGGAAGTAGCTGGCACCGAGCATGCTGACGATTTCGTCGTTTTTGTCTTTGCTGTTGATCGGATAAAGCACCTTAAAGCCTGCGAAGCCGAGCTCCTTTACCGTATCTTTATCGTGTTGCACATCGCCAAAATTGAAATAATCCGGGCTGTACTTGATTTTACGTACCGCGGTCGCCGTCACTTCATTGATGGCAACAGGCGTGTCGAAGTACATACCCTGGTGATAAAACTCAAGTTTGAACGGGGTTTTAATGTTGTTCCAGTACGCTTTGTCGTGATTGAACTGGATCTGCTGATAGTCCGCGTACTTCATGTCGCGAAAAACGGAGGGCAGGTTACTTTTCGGCGCTTCGTAGCTCTTGCCCGCCATCGATTTTGCCTGTTTTGCGACATCATCGATGTTAAAGGCCAGGGCTGATGAGGTATACAGGGACAACACCACTGCCGCACCCAACCAACGCATTTTCATCATTTGTGATTTATGTTTCATAATAAGTAAGCACTTCCCCCTTTGTGTGCTTATATCGATCCGATCCATTTTAATGGAAACTCAGGCAATCCGACAACATTATCACCGCTTTGTTCAGCTCGCTGGCTCAGGGATTAAGCAAATGAAAGAACCCGCTTTTCACTTTGCGTGCTTATCCTGGAGACAGGGTGTCGGTCTTGGTGTAGGGTTGGCGTCGAATGTAACCATTATGAGTCTTAGGGATAAGGCGAAAAGTCTGAGAATGCGCAAAGTTATATGAGCACTACACCCGTACAACGTGAATATTTCCTCGATTCTATCCGGGCATGGCTAATGCTGTTGGGGATACCCTTTCACATCTCACTGATTTACTCCAGCCACACCTGGCACGTTAACAGCCAGATGCCTTCCTGGTGGCTCACGCTGTTTAATGACTTTATCCACGCCTTTCGGATGCAGGTGTTCTTTGTCATTTCCGGCTATTTTTCTTATATGTTGTTTTTGCGCTACCCGATGAAACGCTGGTGGAAAGTGCGCGTGGAGCGCGTCGGCATTCCGATGCTGACGGCGATTCCTCTGCTGACGTTACCGCAATTCATTATGTTGCAGTACGTGAAAGGTAAAGCAGCAGACTGGCCGAATCTGTCGCTGTATGAAAAATACAACACGCTGGTCTGGGAGTTGATCTCTCACCTCTGGTTCCTGCTGGTGCTGGTGGTGCTGACCACGGTCAGTCTGGTGATATTCAGCCGTCTGCGCCGACATTTAAGCACTTCATCGGACACCTTTTTCGCCAACATGACGCTCGGTAAACTGTCCCTGCTCTTTTTGGTGCTGGGGATTGTCTACGCGGCCATCAGACGCACGCTGTTCATTATCTATCCCCCGATTCTGAGCGACGGGCTGTTTAATTTTGTGGTGATGCAATCCCTGTTCTACATCCCCTTCTTCCTGGCTGGCGCGCTGGCGTTTGTCTATCCACAGTTGAAATCGCTGTTTACCACGCCTTCCCCCTGGTGTACTGGCGGTGCCGCACTGGCGTTCGCGGCCTACCTGCTCAATCAGCGCTACGGCAGCGGTGACGCGTGGATGTACGAAACGGAAAGCGTGATCACCATGCTGCTGGGCTTATGGATGGTTAACGTGGTGTTTGCCCTGGGCCACCGCCTGCTGAACTTTAAATCCAGCCGAGTGACCTATTTCGTCAATGCGTCACTGTTTATTTACCTGGTCCATCACCCGTTGACGCTGTTCTTCGGGGCTTACATTACCCCGCATATCGCCTCCAATACGCTGGGCTTCTTCACCGGGTTGATCTTCGTGGTGGGGATTGCCATCGCGTTATACGAAATTCATTTACGTATCCCGTTGCTGCGTTTCCTCTTCTCGGGAAAACCACTCGTTAAAGCATGATAAACAGAGCGGCACCTTCAGGTGCCGCTTTTGCGGAATCAGGTATCCAGCTCTTGCCCGCGTTGGGTCAGGAGCCGCTTATAAAGGTGAGTGGTTTCTTCATCAAAACAGACAAAGATCACCTTTTCCGGCATCGGTTTAAGGGAAAGATAGTGGTATACCGTATTCACCGCTATCGTAGCGGCCGCGGCCTTCGGATAACCGTAAACACCGGTACTGATGGCCGGAAACGCCAGGGTTTTGTAACCATTATCAGCTGCAAGACGCAGGCAGTTTCGGTAAGCATCTTCCAGAAGTCTCGCTTCGTGCCGATCTCCGCCATGCCATACCGGCCCGACGGCGTGAATAACCGCTTTCGCAGGGAGATCGCCTGCCAGCGTAATCACGGCATGCCCCGGAGGACACTCCCCCTGCTGCTGACGTACAGCCTTGCATGCTTCCAGAAGCTGCGGCCCGGCAGCGCGATGGATCGCGCCATCCACACCACCGCCTCCCATTAATGATGGATTCGCTGCATTGACGATCACGTCAACGTGCAATGTCGTGATGTCACCGTGAATAACGTCGATTTGCGGTTTCATAAACACCCTCTGCTACCCGCCTTTTTTATAAGTGTATCGCAGAGGGAGGGGGAGAAAAAACGTGTCGTGTAAAAGAGCGTTAACGGCTACCGATAGTCAACCTGGACGACAGCCAGTGTTTTATCCGGATTAAGGTATTTCATACTGACCGTGGTCAGCCCCGGATACGCAGTCCGACCATTAAGGGCCTCCTCATAACTTACCATGCGCGTCCGCATACGATTATTTTCCGGACAGGACATCGCGAACTGGCGATGTTGAGGCGTAATCTCGCAAGGGTCGGCAACAATGGCACCACGAAAATGAATGACACCACCATTCACGATGGTCGCTGAAAATGCAGGCGTGATAAAAGCAGAGGCGATCAGGCCAAAACCTGAAATGAGCAGAGCGGTAGATTTAGTCACAAGATGTACTCCTCAATGTAATTCATCCATGAGGGGTAAAAAGCGCTCCATTATGACAAGGCGGTATCAGGCAGTTGAATATCACTATTTATTCAGCTCCTGATAACATCATAGTTACACCTTTCCACTCCCGCCACATCTGCAAATCATTGATTTACTGAATGATTAAAGCGTGCGGTCTGGAGGCGACCACTGTTGTGATAAATGAAGCGATTTTCCGTCAGAGACAGTGACAATAATGGTCACTGAATCCCCTGATTCGATATTTAAACTCAACCGTGTCAAATCAATCGTCTGATTAGCGGGTATAGAACGGTTATTTTGCTGCCGGGATGTACTTTGCCCCCCTGCTCCCTGACGCATTGACAGGATCTGAACCTGGCATTCACACGATTCGGTCAGAGTGACCTGCGGAATAATGGTTGTCATATGCCCTTGCTGAGAGGTTTGAAAGGTAATTTGGCTGGATAATGCGGCAAGGAGTAATAACGTATTCATGATGCACTCCCGAAAAAAAACAGGGCAAATGCCCTGTTTTTTTGTAGCACAGATTTGAAATTAGTATTGATGCGCAGTGGCGTTGTTGCCGAAGCCGACCTGGTGCACAGTTACAGTTGACCCGGAAGCGGTCTGGTCCACTGCCGCGCCGTTGCCGCCGCCGAACTGTTTAACATTGATGATGGAATCTTTGCTATTCCACTGGTCAATGGTTGCACTGTTACCAAAGCCTTTCTGCAGCAGATCAATGGAGCTCTCATCAGAGCCTTGTCCTACATCAGCGCCGTTACCGCCGCCATGCTGAGTAATGGTCAGATCAGAGTCTTTAGCATCAGTTTGCAAGGCAACAGCGGAGTTGCCGCCACCGTACTGGTAAATGCTCAGGGTTGAGTCAGGGCCGCTATTACCGCCACCCCAGCCGCCACCACCGCCACCGAATTGTGGAACCGCACCTGCGAAAGCACTGCCAGAAACTACGATTGCTGCAATTGCTGCCACTTTGAAAAGTTTCATGGTAAACCCCCATCGGATTGATTAATTTGTCACAACGCACTAGCGCTGAATAACGCGAATAGCCATTTGTGACTGTCTCTGTACTACGACTGCTGTTTTCTGAGTACCATACTGCGTAATATTCGCCCTGTTACCCGACCCTTTTTGGATAATCATTGCGGTATTACCAAAGGCTTCCTGCTTAATACTCGCATCATTCCCGTTGCCGGCCTGATCAATATAAGCAAGATTGTAAGTCCCTGATTGATCAACTTTCGCTCTATTGTTTCCACCTTCCTGAGAAACAACGGACAGTAATTTAGAACCGCCCTGGCGAACATTGGCATTATTACCTGAGCCTTGTTGACCAATAATGGCTGCCTGATTATATGAAGACTTGCTTAATTCATTAACCGCAAAGTTATATTCAGAACCTGCCAAATCTGAATCCCCTGCGATTACAAATCCAGGCGCACCCAGTAATGTAAACATCATAAATAACGTTCTGTTTTTCATGTTGTCACCCTGGACCTGGCCATACACAAATTAACGTTCATTCAGTGTTAACGCGTTTCGTATTTTGTTAACGCCGCGTTACGGTGAAGAGTATGTCTGCCGAAACAATTTAAATATCTCACCCGCGCGTCTTATTTTTATTATTGGTTTCACCTCAAAGTATTAATTCTCGCCAAAATACGCAGGAATCAGCGTAACTTAGTGCAAATAAAAAAAGAGTCAGTTACAGGTTGTACACTGTAAGGAGTGCTTGTCCAGCCTTACCTGTCGCGACTTCACGTTAACCAGAGATGATTTTTTACAAGCCTCGTGACACACAGCATGTTTTCTTAAGATGCCTTACACAGTTGAACCAGGGCTTAGTTTTTTCTCTGTTCTCATACCAGAAAACCACCCACACCAAAATAAATATATCGTTACATTTCATAGATATATAATAATTTGTATGATTTTTAAAATCTGTGCACTGATATTAATGTGTACAACTTTTCTATTAAATTAAAACTAATTACCCACCAGAAATACACAATTTAATATTGATTTTTACATTTAGTTACATGATTAACACTTGCTTTAAAGTTCGTAATAGCTAGATTGAAATCAGCAGTAAGTCATTTTGTTTTTATTTATCTCCCCCTCTGGGGGGATGGTTTGATTCTACACACAGCAGTGCCACATCTGTCAGTACCTCTGGTGTCTCTTTCTCTATTAGCGAGGGACAGCTGTCAGGTGTCATAAATAAAGTGGGGTTTCATCATGTTTAATGAAGTCCATAGTTTACATGGTCATACATTATTGTTGATCACAAAGCCTTCTTTACAAGCGACAGCACTATTGCAGCACTTAAAGCAATCTCTGTCACTGAACGGGAAATTGCATAATATTCAACGTTCTTTTGATGATATTGCATCTGGCAGCATCATTCTTCTCGATATGATGGAAGCGGATAAAAAACTTATTCATTACTGGCAAGATAACTTAAGCAGGAAAAACAATAATATCCGCGTGTTATTATTAAATACCCCTGACGAATATCCATTCAGAGATATTGAAAGCTGGCCGCATATCAATGGCGTATTCTACGTCACTGAAGAAGAAGATCGTGTCGTGGAAGGGCTGCAAGGTATATTACGGGGAGAATGTTATTTCTCGCAAAAACTTGCCAGCTATCTCATTACACACTCCGGTAATTATCGCTATAACAGTTCAGAATCCGCACTGCTGACGCATCGTGAGAAAGAGATCCTGAACAAGCTGCGCATTGGTGCTTCAAATATTGAAATCGCCCGTTCGTTATTTATCAGCGAAAATACGGTTAAGACGCACCTTTATAATCTTTTCAAGAAGATAGCTGTTAAAAACCGAACTCAGGCAGTTTCATGGGCAAACGATAACCTCAGGCGTTAATAGCATGAAACGCACGTTGAGTTGGATTGCCGCAGCAGGCTTTCTGCTTGCTGCCGGGAACCTCCAGGCTGTGGAAGTTGAAGTTCCCGGATTGTTGACCGACCACACTGTCTCTTCTGTCGGGCACGATTTTTACCGTGCCTTCAGTGATAAATGGGAAAGTGATTACCCCGGTAACTTAACAATCAACGAACGGCCCAGCGCACGTTGGGGAAGCTGGATAACAATAACAGCGAATCAGGATGTTATTTACCAGACCTTCTTATTCCCGACGAAAAGAGACTTCGATAAGAACGTCGCTTTCGCACTGGCACAAACAGAAGAGGCTATTAATCGTCTGCAGCTAGATAAAGCGCTGTTGAGCACTGGTGATTTAGCAAAAGATGAGTTCTAGCAACGATACCTATTTTGGAGGCTGTAATGCGTCTCGCACACACAGTGATCTCGTTAATGCTCATTGCGCCGCTAAGCTGGGCCGGAAATATGACCTTCCAGTTCCGCAACCCTAACTTTGGCGGTAACCCGAACAACGGGGCATTCATGCTTAACGAAGCCCAGGCTCAAAACTCGTATAAGGACCCCAGCTATGATGACGATTTCGGTATCGAAACCCCATCAGCGCTGGATAACTTTACTCAGGCCATCCAGTCGCAAATATTAGGTGGCTTATTAACCAATATTAACACCGGTAAACCCGGCCGCATGGTGACAAACGACTTTATTGTCGATATCGCCAATAAAGACGGGCAGCTTCAGTTGAATGTGACTGACCGTAAAACCGGAAAAACATCGACAATCCAGGTTTCGGGTTTGCAGTCTAATTCAACTGATTTCTAAACAACGTCGAAATAAGGACAATCATCATGCAGCGCTTTTTAATAATTGTTGCAGTGTGCTTATTGAGCGGTTGTTTAACTGCTCCACCGAAAGAAGCCGCTAAGCCAACATTAATGCCTCGGGCACAAAGCTATCGCGATTTGACGCATTTGCCGACACCAACCGGTAAGATATTTGTCTCGGTTTATAATATTCAGGACGAAACCGGACAGTTCAAACCGTACCCGGCAAGTAACTTCTCAACGGCGGTGCCGCAGAGCGCTACCGCGATGCTGGTCACCGCGCTGAAGGATTCACGCTGGTTTATTCCTCTGGAACGTCAGGGGCTACAAAACCTGCTGAACGAGCGTAAGATTATCCGCGCCGCTCAGGAAAATGGCACCGTCGGCGTCAATAACCGAATGCCGCTTCAGTCTCTCACCGCAGCCAATATCATGGTGGAAGGCTCCATTATCGGCTACGAAAGTAATGTGAAATCCGGTGGTGTGGGTGCACGTTACTTCGGTATTGGCGCAGATACGCAATACCAGCTCGACCAGATTGCAGTCAACCTGCGTGTGGTCAATGTCAGCACGGGTGAGATTTTATCCTCCGTGAATACCAGCAAAACCATTCTCTCCTATGAAGTACAGGCCGGGGTGTTCCGCTTCATTGATTACCAGCGTTTGCTGGAGGGTGAAATCGGATATACCTCCAATGAACCGGTGATGCTGTGTCTGATGTCAGCCATCGAAACGGGCGTCATCTTCCTGATTAATGATGGTATCGATCGCGGGCTGTGGGATCTGCAGAATAAAAACGATGCAAAAAATGAGGTTCTGGTGAAATACCGCGAAATGTCGGTGCCTCCGGAATCCTGATCGGAAACCGACAAAAAAGGCGAGATCATGATCTCGCCTTTTTTTATTCACTCACCGGTGTGGTGTTCTGAGCCCTTTCTCGTCGGGATGCCAGCCACAGGCCGCTGTTTTTCATGGCATAGCCAAACAGCAGCCCCAGCGCCAGCGATGGCACAACCAGCTTCCAGTCGCCCTGCCCCGCAAAGGTTGCACAAGCACCAATGAAGGTTCCCGGCACAAAAGAGAGCAGGAGATGCTTCGCCTGGACGCACATCAGAAACGCGACCACGCCCGTCATGGCATAACCCAGGATCTCAAGATGCGGAGCCAGCGCGCTGCCTTTCATAATGACCAACGCCCAGATAACACCGCTCATCATGGTGCAGCCAGAGATAAACAAACCTTTTACGCCACCCTGCGGGCAGGCAAAGTAGGCCGTGCAACCGAGGAAACCAGCCCAGCTCAGCAAACCAAGAGAGACAGCCACCCATCCCCAAAGCCCGGAGAGAATGCCCGTTGTAAGTGCAATACAAAGTAATATGTTCATGGTGCGCATCTTAGCAGAAGCGCACCAGACAAATGAGATCAGAAGCACATTACGTGCAAGTTGAAATGTATCGTTGCAGAAATTTTGTGATTCAAATCACTCTTCATTCTCTTCTTCCAGTTCATCCCACATGGCGGCAATCGCGTCTCGGGTCAGGGGGGCCAGCGTTCGCCAGAAGGGGGACGTGGCATGCGCCTCAACCTTGCCGAGGAAAGCCCCGCACCACGGCAGCAGGTACTCTTCAAACAGGGTTTCGATGGCTTCGTTTTCATCCTCACCCGCATGATCTTCAATCCATGAGGCTGCCAGCAGCAATGTACCAATGTGATCGGCTGGCGTATCGGTCAGCGGCATGCCGCGCTCAGAGAGAAACGCACGCACTTCGGCCTCCGTCGCACCGTCCTGCCAGGCAGAGCGATACGGCGAAACGCGACACTCTTCACCCACGAAGAGCGCGTTGTAATCCGTGGAAATCTGCTGCATGTCACAGGATTTTTGCAGGCGCGCCAGTAAATCATCCTGTTCCAGCGGCCAGTTCTGCGCCAGCTTTCCTTCACGGATCAGCGTAAAGAGTGGAACCAGCAGCGGGTCTTGTGGCTGACGGTAGTAAAGCGTACCCAGCACGCGACAGAGGATGGAAAATTCATTCATGTTTTTATTCCAGTACACAATAAAAGATCGGCAAATTCATCAATCGGGGTCATTCCACGCGACTCGAGGAAATCAAGCATCCGCCGCGGCGTGACGTTCAGGATACGCTCTTCCGGGAAACCGACATCCTTAAGCACTTTCAGACATTCATTAAAATCACCGAGCGTAAATGCCGTATGCGAATCAGAGCCCAGCGCCACCATGCCTCCGGCATCCCGAACGGCCGCCGCCACGTCGCGACAATTTGCTTCACTGCCCTTACGCGAGTGGACAAAAGAGGAGTTATTAATCTCCAGCGCGACGCGGTGTTTCGCCGCCGCCTGCGCGACAGCCTGGATATCAATCGGGAACTTAGGGTTGCCTGGATGGCTGATAATATGCACGTTGCCGCTGGCAATCGTGGCGATCATCGCCGTGGTGTTTGTCTCTTTATCCTGCGGTGCAAAAACCGGCTCATGGAAGCCAGCAATAATCAGATCCAGCGAGGTGAGCATCGGCCCGGTGCAGTCGATTTCACCGTCGGTATTTTTGATGTTCGCTTCGATGCCGCGCAGTATCCCAACGCCATCGACCAGACGTGGCCAGATGCGCATATTCACAAAATGCCAGTAGTGCGGCGCATCAGCCATATCAGGACCGTGATCGGTAATGGCAAACAGCTTGATGCCTTTTAGCTTCGCTTGCGCGATGTAATCATGCAGGGTGCTATACGCGTGGGTACTGGCGACGGTGTGCATATGCAGGTCAACGGGATACATCTTTCTCTCCTCTGCGTTTTTTCCAAAGGATAGCAGTTATCAGCGGCGAATATTAGCAAAAACCCGGCCAACGCCGGGTTTCTCTTAGTAACCGCGCTGTCTGTCGACTTGCCCGGTGACGGCGTGTCCCTGCTCCATCTGGCTGATGGTGTGGGAAATATAAGCCACGGCTTCTGCTGGGCGCGTGACCGCTGCCACATGCGGTGTCATCGCCACACGCGGGTGCGCCCACAGCGGGCTGTCCGCTGGCAGTGGTTCACGGCTGTAGACATCCAGCATTGCCCCTTTGAGTTTGCCACTTTCCAGAGCATTGAGGAGATCGGCTTCCACCAGGTGAACGCCACGCGCCAGGTTCATCAAATAGCTCTGTTCAGCCAGTTGGTTCAGTAGCGTACTGTTAATGATGCCGACCGTCTCTGCTGTATTGGGTAGCAGGTTAATGAGCACACGCGTGCCTTTCAGGAAGGCACCGAGTTCGTCGGTTCCGGCAAAACTCTGTACACCCGGATAGTCTTTACGGCTGCGGCTCCAGCAGCGCAGCGGGAATCCCCACGGGGCCAGCGCCTCAGCGACTTTCGAGCCCAGTACGCCCGCACCAAGAATACCGATAGTAAAATCTTCGCGCTGATAATCCGGCAGCGGCTCCCAGTGTGATTGCTGCTTAAATGCCTGATAATCATCAAAACGGCGGAACCAGTGGAGTACCTGGCTCACCGCATATTCCTGCATTTGCTGGCCCATGCCAGTATCTTCCAGACGGAACAGTGGAATATGCTCGGGTAGCATTTCCGGGTGCGCCTTCAGTTTGCTGAGAATGGAATCGACGCCCGCGCCCAGGGCAAACACGGCCTTCAGTTCGCGCCCCTGGAGCATTTCAACCGGCGGATGCCAGACCAGCGCGTAGTCGGCATGTTCATTATCGCCCCGCTTCCACTCGCGAACGCGTGCGCCCGGCAGCGCTGCCGAAAGTGCCTTAATCCAATAAGCGGTATCAAACGTAGGGTGATAAAAGATTATATCCATGGTCATTCCTGCCTTTTATTGCGCTGTTTTGTTTTCATTTTCAACTGGATTGCCAGCATAACAAATTTATCGGCAAACCGCGTTGCTGATAAAAGAGGCGCTTTTAGCACATTTCGGAATCAGGTTGCCTGAAGTTTGTCTAAACGCGCTAATTTACTGAAAAAGTGAGTTGACGGCCGTTCGGCTTTTCCTTACATTAGCGCCCGTCCCGACAACGCCGGGATGACAATATGGTGAGGTGTCCGAGTGGCTGAAGGAGCACGCCTGGAAAGTGTGTATACGGCCTGTCTCTTATTACACATCTCCGAGCCCACGAGACTAAGGCGAATCTCGTATGCCGTCTTCTGCTTGAAAAAAAAAAAAAACAAAAAAAAAAAACACCGAACCACGGAACAAACAGG
>OJJJ01000132.1_pt1 | contig 46544 bp, 36 predicted proteins | sample 1596311 | NCBI WGS metagenome assembly OJJJ01 (sample SAMEA4350140, study PRJEB24818) | metagenome | biome: human; feature: gut; material: faeces | place: Denmark | collected 2013-09
GCATTTACCCAGACGCTCGCCAACCGCCTCAGTAAACTGTTCCATCTTGCGCTCCTTAAAGGTTCTCTTTTGCGACTTCAAAATGTACCGACAGCAGCCAGGCCTCTTCTTCAGGTAGGTTGCCAAACTCCGCCACGATGTCGCGGGCAAGTGCCATTGATTCGGCAGATATTTCATCAAATAAGCTGGCATCGACTTCAGGTAGCGGTTCACCCGTCACCGAGCGGTGCGCCATGGCACGAACATGCGATGTCAGCATTTGTTCCTGTACGGCATTGGGAATGATGTGGCGTGCGCGCAACAGGGCATACACCTGCGCCAGCATGCGTTCGGCCAGTTCACCAGACGGTGTCACCGATTCCCCCCTGTCATTCATTACCGCTCCGTTATTCACTCGTCATACCCCACTAATGGCTCTAAGCGTAAACTAACGGTGGAGGTTAAAAGTTTGTAGCGAGTTGTTTTCCACTTCGAAGTGGAAAGGTGAGCAACGATAGTGATCTGTGCCGCAAAAAGGGCGGGATTGGTTATTTATCGCCTGGATAACGTGATGGGGATCGCACGAAATAGCAGGGAAACCGCAAGCGGCAGGAAAAACGGGTTGGCGTTAAAAGTTAAAAAATGTGATGGGTATAGCGTTTACTTATGGGGGGCGCTGCCGGATGGATACGCTGTCGCGTCTTATCCGGCCTACGACGTCGCGCAGGCCGGATACATAAATTAACGGTACTTCTTATGGTAAGCGTTGCGGGTGGTTTTTAGCTCCTCCGCTGCCGCTTTCGCCTCTTTGACTTTACCTTCGTTCGCCAGTTTTAACGCGCCGTCGATCTGGCCGATCAGCGTGTCAAAGCCGTGACGGAAATCTTTCATCTCCGGGCTGTCCGGGGATTTAGTTTCCAGCTTCGGTGGCGTTCCTTTTTGTGCATCCTGCGCGGCTGCACGCATTTTGGTTAACGCGTCTTTCAGTTCAGTGGCGTTATCCGTTTTTTCCACGATTTTCAGGTTGTCGTTGAGGATCCCCATATCGTCTTCGAGATCGGCTGCAAACGCAGATGAACCCAAAACCAGCGTTGAAGCCGCGACGATCGCTAACAGGTGTTTACGCATTGCTCACTTCCTTTTTTATTATTAAGAATAACGCCAGATACCCGTAATAATTCACGCCGCAGCTCGAAGTATGACGGGTATTACTGCCCGGCGATTTTCATCTCCGGCAGTAGCACAGAACCACACTGTATATTACTGCGCGTTTCAATATCGTTACCGACGGTGACAATATTGCGCCACATGTCTTTCAAGTTACCGGCAATGGTGATTTCACTCACCGGGTACTGAATTTCACCGTTTTCGACCCAGAAACCCGCCGCGCCGCGCGAATAATCGCCGGTGATACCACTCACGCCCTGCCCCATCAGCTCGGTTACGACCAGACCCGTGCCCATCTCTTTGAGCAACTGCTCGAAGCTTAGACCTTGTCCGGGAATACGCCAGTTATGAATACCACCGGCATGACCGGTGCTTTTCAGTCCCAGCTTGCGGGCAGAATAGTTGGTCAGCAGCCACTGAGTCAGGACGCCGTCTTTGATAATATCGCGACGTTCCGTACGCACGCCTTCGCTGTCGAACGGCGAAGAGGCCAGCCCTTTCAGCAGATGCGGGTGTTCTTCAATGGTCAACCATTCCGGCAGAATTTGTTGGCCCAGCGAGTCCAGCAGGAAGGTAGATTTACGATACACCGAGCCACCTGCAATCGCCCCGACCAGGTGCCCAAACAGGCCAGTCGCCACTTCATTGGCGAAAATAACCGGTGCTTTCATGGTGGACAGTTTACGCGGTGACAGACGGGATAAGGTGCGGCGCGCACAGTCGGCCCCCACCCATTCCGGCGTTTGCAGATCGCCGATTGCGCGGCCAATGGTGTAGGCGTAGTCGCGTTCCATATCGCCATTTTCTTCGGCGATCACGCAGCTGGAGAGAGAATGACGCGTGGAGCAGTAGCCCTGCAGCATTCCGTGGCTGTTACCAAACACTTTGATGCCGTAGTGGCTGTTAAAGCTGCCACCTTCGGTGTTAGTAATGCGCTTATCGGCCTGCAACGCCGCTTGTTCAGCACGTGCCGCCAGTTCGATGGCTTCGTCAGGCGAGACTTCCGCCGGGTGGAACAAGTCTAAATCTGGCGCATCAAAGGCCAGCAGTTCTTTATCCGCCACGCCTGCGCACGGGTCCGGGGAGGTGTAACGAGCAATATCCAGCGCAGCCTGCACGGTGCGCGCAATCGCCTGTGGACTTAAATCGGTGGACGACGCACTACCTTTACGGTTCTGGTGATACACCGTAATGCCCAGCGCCCCGTCGCTGTTGAATTCTACGTTCTCCACTTCACCATAACGGGTGCTGACGCTAATACCCGTCGTCTTGCTTACGGCGACTTCTGCACCGTCCGACTGAGCTGATGCTAATTCCAGTGCTGTCGAGACTGCTTCTTCCAGAATCTTACGCTGCGCTTCAACTTGTGAGATTACTTTCATCGCAAATGCCATAATGTAGAGAGAGTTTCTCTGAAGTCTAACAGAGAACCGTTTTTCAGTGCGCATCTTAACTGGTAACATTAGCCTCTTTTTTTAAGGAGCCTGACATGACTAAGCAGCCCGAAGACTGGCTCGACGACGTTCCCGGTGATGGCATCGAAGACGAAGACGATGAAATTATCTGGGTCAGTAAAAGTGAAATAAAACGTGACGCCGAGGAGTTAAAGCACCTGGGCGTGGAACTGGTAAAACTGGGGAAAAACGCGCTGGATAAAATCCCGCTCGATGCGGATTTACGTGCCGCCATTGAGCTGGCTCAGCGTATTAAGATGGAAGGCCGTCGCCGCCAGCTGCAGCTGATTGGCAAGATGCTGCGTCAGCGCGATGTCGATCCTATCCGTCAGGCGCTGGATAAGCTGAAGAACCGTCACAACCAACAGGTTGTAATGTTTCATAAGCTGGAGCAGCTGCGCGATCGTTTGATCGTTGAAGGTGATGATGCGGTAGCGGAAGTCCTCAGACTGTGGCCGCACGCCGATCGCCAACAGCTTCGTTCTCTGGTTCGCAATGCGAAGAAAGAGCTGGAAGGCAATAAGCCGCCGAAATCAGCACGTCAGATTTTTCAGTATTTGCGTGAGTTGGCAGAAAACGAGGCCTAACAAAAGGCTCAGGATTATAGTCTGCACTCATAAAGTGGGACAGCGGCTTTCAGGGCCTGGGTTCGGTATTCTACCGGGCTCAGGCTTTGTAATTTAAAGCTCATCCGCTCGTTGTTGTAGTAATGGATATTACAAATAACGGAGTTCAGCCCGTAATTCTTCGGGATAGTGCTTTTCCAGTCCCGCATCGGTAAGTGGGGATGTTATTGGTTGTTTTGACATTGGTTTGCCCCAGCCGTGTTTTATACTCAGAAGTCATTTCTGGTCTTAGAATTTGTACACTTTGACCCAGTACGGGACAACACTTTCATTTGCGATGTGAAATCGTGCCGCTGATTCGCGCATCTTAAGTTCTTCACAGAGTGAAGCTCAGACAACAGTTTTCCGAAATTCAGGAGAATAATTGTCGTTTTTTAGGTAGCACCATCAATGCCGTGTAATTGCAAGGCTCTGACCAAGCGAGGAACTGACGTTATTTTAACTCCAAAGCATTCTACGATTCGTCGTGTCCCATCATTACCGGAGAGGTAGCGTCAGACAACAGACTCTCTGGTTTCGAGGGAATATTTTGGATTTGCCATAAAAAACTGGAGCGTCCAACTTTTGGGGTGCAGTCCGATTTCATACCAGAGCCTTTAATGTAGTTCCAATTACCTCACATACTTTCCCTTCTAATTGTATATATCAAAACAAATGTATACATATAACATTCATATTCAGACCAACTTATCACACAGCCAACAACAAATACATTACCAATATGTGATACATAAAAAAATTCACGCGAAAAATAAATTCATCAAAACAATAATTATCTAGGATTTATATAAACACATCTAACTTTCGGGCGTAAATCCTAAAAAAATAACAAGGAAATCCTTAAAAAAAGACATTACCCATTGTTTTTAAAAGCAAAAAAAAATAAAAACAATCACACCCACAACAGATAACAGAATTGAACTAACAAATGAGAACTTTATAATCCGCATAATGTTAGACGCAGAAGCCTTATTACATACATTTACAAGGATGTATCGCATTAGAGCAACCGCATCCTATCAGGAATAAATCAATCATTGCGATGCTTTGTTTTTTTACAAAAATATATACATGGAGATTATCAATTATGAATTTTAAACGCAGCGCGCTTACTATCGTTGTTTCATGCGCATTATTACCGAATGTTGTTTTTGCTGGACCTGACGATAATGCAACCGAAAAATATGTTGATGATGCAGTGACAGCTGCCACTCAAACCCTGGAAGGGGAAGTAACAGCCAACGCAGCGGCAATTGCAACCAACACTACAGACATAGCAGCCAATACCGGCGCTATTGCCGATAACGCTTCGGGTATTGCAACCAACACTACAGACATAGCAGCCAATACCGGCGCTATTGCCGATAACGCTTCGGATATTGCAACCAACACCACGGATATTGCAACCAACACTACAGACATAGCTGCCAACACCAGCGCTATTGCCGATAACGCTTCGGGTATTGCAACCAACACTACAGACATAGCTGCCAACACCAGCGCTATTGCCGATAACGCCTCGGGTATTGCAACCAACACCACGGATATTGCAACCAACACTACAGACATAGCAGCCAACACCAGCGCCATTGCCGATAACGCCTCGGACATCGCAGACGTTGACACCCGTACCACGGCCAACACCACAGATATCGCTGCTAACACCAGTTCTATTAACGATTTGAGCAATCACGTAGACGATGTTGAAACTGGTTTATCTCAGGATATCGCAAACAGCACTGCTGAGAGTAAATCATATACTGATGTCGCTAAGCAGGACGCTATTGACTCTGCCAACAGCTATACTAACACCACCACAACAACGGCCAAAAACGAAGCGATTGCGACGGCAAATAGTTATACTGATGTCGCTAAGCAGGACGCTATTGACTCCGCCAACAGCTATACTAACACCACCACAACAACGGCCAAAAACGAAGCGATTGCGACGGCAAATAGTTATACTGATGTCGCAAAAGCAGATGCAATCAGCACTTCTTATGCTTACACCGATACAACTTCGGCCAAAAATCGCGCAGATGGTAAAGCGTATGTCGATAATTCGCTCACCCAAGCAAATAATTATACCGATAACAAGTTCTCCCAACTTGATGGTCGAGTAAATGGCCTGGATGACAAAATTGATGATAACGATAAACAAGCAAAAGCAGGTATTGCTGGCGCAATGGCGATGACTGCAATTCCGCAAAAATTTGGCTATGATTTCAACTTCGGTATGGGCGCAGCTACATTTGGTGGTGAACAATCCATGGCTGCCGGTGCATATTATAATGTTGGTAAGAATGCCACTCTTTCTGCGAAGGCCTCTCTTGATACCCAACACAATACTGGTGTTGCGGTTGGTTTGAGTTTTGGTTTCTAATCAATCGTGTTTAACTATTTAGGTTACTAATCCTGGTAGAAATTGACACTTTCCAGCCTGATAATGCCCGATGAAATTCATCGGGCATTTTGTATTCAAAAATCGCTATGGGTTGTAGATTTGCCACATTGAACGGCACTGATGATGAGCTAGGGCTCCCCGAGGGATTAATGTTCCATTCGGATCAGGGATGCCAGTACAGCAGCATGCCATACCAAGAGTTGGCTGAATGATATGGAATCAAGATCAGTATGAGACGCAAAGGAAATTGTTGGGATACCACTGTTGCGAAAAGGCTATTCCGTAGTCTGAAAACAGAATGGTTACCGCGCGAAGGCTACTGAAACAGAAGTGGAGCAGAGAAAGATGTGATGCTGTATCTGAGCGGATATTACAACCGTCTTAGGCCACATAAAAACAACGGAGGGCTAACACCACCGAAATGGAAAAACAAAAACCTCTGACTGTATCTAAATTAAGTAGACCACTTCAAACAAGTCCCCTATCCCCACAGGGCTAGGGGCAACCTGCTCAGCGCAAAACCAGGCGAATTACTCCTGCTGAACTTTCTTCTCCAGGCCGTCCAGCAGTTTTTGATGAATACCGCCAAACCCGCCGTTGCTCATCACCAGAATGTGATCGCCAGGCTGCGCGGTTTTCACCACCATGTCCGCCAGCGCGTCAACATCACCGCTCCAGTGAGCAGGCTGGACGCAGGCTTCCGCGACTTCCGCTACCAGCCACGGAATGTGCGGCGGTTGCAGCAGAAACACTTCATCTGCACGACCTAACGACGGTGCCAGATCGTCTTTGCACAGTCCCATTTTCATGGTGTTAGAACGTGGTTCCAGCACGGCAATAATGCGCGCCGTGCCACCGACTTTTCCGCGCAGCGCGGCGAGCGTTGCCAGAATCGCCGTCGGGTGATGGGCGAAATCGTCATACACCGTCACGCCATGGGCTTCGCCGCGCAGTTCAAGACGTCGACGTGCGTTAATGAATGAACCCAGCGCATTGGCGGCATCCGCAGGCTGAACGCCAACGTGGCGAGCGGCAGCAATGGCCATCAGGCCGTTGTGCATGTTGTGTTCGCCGACCAGACCCCACTTCACTTCACCCACTTTTTCACCGTCTAACAACACTTCCCACTCAGAGGCATCGGTCGTCAGTTTCTTCGCCTGCCAGTGACCTTGCTCGCCAACCAGTTCCTGTTCGCTCCAGCAGCCCATCGCCATCGTCTGTTTCAGATTAATGTCGTTTTCCGGGTAGATGATGCGTCCCTGACCCGGCACGATACGTACCAAATGGTGGAACTGTTTCTGAATGGCTTTCAGATCGTCAAAGATGTCCGCGTGATCGAACTCAAGGTTGTTGAGGATCAGCGTACGCGGGCAGTAATGTACGAATTTGGAACGCTTATCGAAGAATGCGCAGTCGTACTCATCCGCTTCAATAACGAAAAAGTCGCTTTCACCCAGACGCGCAGAAACCTCGAAATTCCCCGGCACACCGCCGATGACAAAGCCCGGCTTATAGCCGCAGACTTCGAGGATCCAGGTCGCCATTCCAGCCGTGGTGGTTTTGCCGTGAGTTCCCGCCACCGCCAGCACCCAGCGATCGCGCAGCACAAAGTCATGCAGCCACTGCGGGCCAGACATGTACGGAATGTTCTTCTCCAACACCGTTTCCACGCACGGATTACCGCGTGTCATGGCATTGCCGATGATCACCAGGTCCGGTTGCGGGTCGAGCTGGCTGGCATCGTAACCCTGAATCAGTGAGATGCCCTGCTTCTCAAGTAAGGTGCTCATCGGCGGATACACATTGGCGTCCGAACCCGTTACTTCATGACCGAGCGAGCGAGCCAGCATCGCCAGACCGCCCATGAAGGTGCCACAAATTCCCAAAATATGAATGCGCATACGTCACTATCCTTTTTTAATCTGGGGGCCATTTTACGCACATGTCAGGCAACTGAGAAACGCATTTCAGGATAATCCGCAGTTTGCTGGCGCGATTCACCTAAGCGCGAGGGCTGAAATATTTGTTAAGATTATGGCGGTCGCTTTACTCCATACAATTTGCAGGGAAAGTGTTATGAAAACGTTAGGTGAATTTATTGTCGAAAAGCAGCACGAGTTCTCTCATGCTACCGGTGAGCTGACTGCTTTGTTATCGGCAATAAAGCTGGGCGCCAAGATCATCCACCGCGATATCAACAAGGCCGGTCTGGTCGATATCCTGGGTGCCAGCGGTGCTGAGAACGTGCAGGGAGAGGTTCAGCAGAAGCTCGATCTGTTCGCGAACGAAAAACTGAAAGCTGCACTGAAAGCACGCGATATTGTGGCGGGCATTGCCTCTGAAGAAGAAGATGAAATCGTCGTCTTTGAAGGCTGTGAACACGCAAAATACGTTGTACTCATGGATCCACTGGATGGTTCATCGAACATCGATGTTAACGTCTCTGTCGGCACGATCTTCTCGATTTATCGTCGTGTCACCCCTGTCGGTACGCCGGTAACGGAAGAGGATTTCCTGCAACCGGGTAACAAGCAGGTGGCGGCGGGCTACGTCGTTTACGGTTCATCCACCATGCTGGTGTATACCACCGGTTGTGGCGTACATGCGTTCACCTACGATCCTTCTCTGGGCGTATTTTGCCTCAGCCAGGAGCGCATGCGTTTCCCGGCCAAAGGCAGCACCTACTCCATTAACGAAGGCAACTACATCAAATTCCCGAATGGCGTGAAGAAGTACATTAAGTTCTGCCAGGAAGAGGATAAAGCCACCCAGCGCCCGTATACCTCGCGCTACATTGGCTCTTTGGTGGCGGATTTCCACCGCAATCTGCTGAAAGGCGGGATCTATCTGTACCCGAGCACCGCCAGCCATCCGGATGGAAAACTGCGCCTGCTGTACGAATGCAACCCAATGGCCCTGCTGGCCGAGCAAGCGGGCGGCAAAGCAAGTGACGGTAAAAACCGTATTCTGGATATCATCCCGGAGAGTCTGCACCAGCGTCGTTCATTCTTCGTCGGTAACGACCATATGGTTGAAGACGTTGAACGTTTAATCCGTGAGTTCCCGGACGCGTAAGACTCAGACGCCGGAGCAATCCGGCGTCATTTACGTGCTTAGTTGACGAAGGTCAGTTTGACTCGTTTTGATACGCGGAAATACGGTATCCAGATAAGGATCTGGGCCGCGCAGGAAACAAACGCTTTTATATCGTCAGTGCTCAGCCCCACGCCATAGAACGTGGCGCCCAGCCAGCTGTCCATCGCGTAGTAAAGCGTGGTGCCTAAAATGAAGGCAGTATAAAACTTGGGTAGCTGACGTTTCTTTTTGAAAAACAAAAATGTCGTGTAAACCAGCAGCATTAAGAGAACGGCCATACAGACGAGTTCAAAAATAACCAGCGCACTCACGTCCGTTTCAGTGTGCAAAACAAACATCGCCACACCGAAAAAGCCAATGACCCCAGAAATGACGGACATCACCAGCGTCACCGCCGGTAAATAAAGCCAGCCGCCAATTCCCGTATATTTTTTATTCTCACAACGCGTGCAGTGGGTATCCGGAGGCAGTACGTTCTCCCCACAGCTGGCGCATGCTGTCGGTAGCCCTTCGCCTTCGATTCCTTTCATGCTTTTGATTCCATTAAGTAAGTGTAGCCTCCTAGTGTATACGCATTACCCGCTATACGCGAAAAACAGCCCACGACATCATTTTGACGCACTCGTGGTATTCACCCGTGTGACCGGCGAACTTTGGCGGTTTTCCCATAGCACCGTCAGGCCGCGCTGTAAGGCGATAAAAACAAACAGCAGAATACCGATGGCGATCTTCGTCCACCAGGAACTTAATGTGCCGTCAAAGTTAATGTAGGTCTGAATCAATCCCTGGATTGCCACGCCAAACAGGGTGCCCAGCACCGTGCCCACGCCGCCGCTCAGCAACGTGCCGCCAATCACCACCGAAGCAATGGCATCCAGCTCAACGCCGACGCCTGCCAGCGCATAACCGGCCTGGGTATAAATGGAGAAGACAATCCCGGCCAGCGTCGCCAGCCCAGTAGAAAGCATATAGATGCGGATTGTCGTGCTGCGGGTCGAGATCCCCATCAGGTTAGCTGACGTCGCGCTACCGCCAATGGCGTACACCTGATTGCCAAAGCGTGTACGGTGCGCAAGGAAGATACCGATCACCACTACGCCCAGCATCAACAGTCCCATGGCGCTCAGACGACCACCGCCGGGGATCTTCCAGGCAAGGCTGGAGAGCGTGTCATAAATCGGGTGGTTGATCGGGATAGACTCTTCGGAGACCAGATAGCTGACGCCACGCAGAAAGAACATTCCCGCCAGCGTAATAATAAACGCCGGTATCTTCAGGGCATCAATCAGTAACCCCATAAAGGCGCCAAATGCGCAGCCCATCGCCAGAACCAACGGGAACGCCAGCAGCGGAGAAATCCCCCAATAACCAATGGCTTTTGCCAGAAATACGCCGGTAAAGGCAATCACCGAACCGACGGAAAGATCGATGCCGCCGGAGAGGATCACGAAGGTCATACCCACGGCGATAATACCTAAAAAGGCGTTGTCGGTCAGGATATTGCAGATCACGCGCGTCGAGGCAAAGGCCGGGAACTGCGTCAGGCAGTAGAGGTAGCCCAGCACAAAGACGCCAAGGGTGATCATCAGCGGTAAGTTACGTTTTATCATGACCACGCACTCCTTTTATCAGGCTGATAAAGCGTTGCGACTGGACGACCAGCACGCACAGCACCACGATGGCTTTAACCACCTGGTTGAGCTCCGGCTGGAAGCCGGACAGTAAAATCCCGGTGTTCATGCCCTGAATAATCAACGCCCCCACCACCGACAGCAGCAGGTTAAATCGCCCGCCCATCAGCGAACCGCCGCCGATCACTACCGCCAGAATGGCATCTAATTCCAGCCATAACCCGGCGTTGTTGGCATCGGCTCCGCGAATATCCGCCGTAACGATAATCCCGGCAATGGCCGCGCACAGACCACTCAGCACATAGGTGAGCATCACGATAACGCGGGTATTCACCCCGGCATTTTTCGCCGCCCGAATGTTGATGCCGACCGCTTCAATAAACATACCCAGCGCCGTTTTACGCGTCAGCAGCCAAAAAGCGACCAGCGTTAGCAGCGCGATGATCACCGGCGTCGGGAACAGCAACAGCGATCCGCTACCGAACCATGACAGATCGGGCGAGTTAAACGTGACGATCTGCCCGGAGGTGATCAACTGCGCTACCCCGCGCCCGGCCACCATCAGAATCAGCGTGGCGACAAACGGTTGGATCTTGAGGATGGCTACCAGAATCCCATTCCACAACCCCGCCAGGATACCGGAGCCTAATGCCGCAAGCAGGACCACCGGGAGGCTGTGCCCGGCAACCGTCATCGCGGCGGTGGTTGCCCCCGCAATGGCCATCACCGCGCCAACGGAAAGATCGATACCGCCGGTGGCAATCACCAGCGTCATGCCAATCGCCAGCAGCGCCACAGGCGCGGCGCGGTTGAGAATATCAATCGGGCTGCCGAACAGACGGCCATCCTGCAAAATCACCTGATAAAAGTGCGGGGCGACCAGGCTGTCAACCAGCAGCACCAGCAGCAGCGCCACCAGTTGCGGCATGCCCTTCGGCCAGCGAAATCGTCGTTTCGCGGTGTTGGATTGAGGGAGAGATTGAGGCATCACAACAGTCTCCTTAGGCCGCAATGGCGTTCATGATTGCCGGTACGGACAGTCCAGCCAGCGGGATCTCGGCCACCTGTTTGCGATCGCGCATGATAATGACCCGATCGGCGTAACCCACCAGTTCTTCCAGTTCAGAAGAGATCACCAGCAGCGCCAGACCGTCGGCGCAGAGTGTCTCGATCAGGCGAATAATCTCGGCGTGCGCCCCAACGTCGATCCCACGCGTGGGTTCATCAAGGATCAAAAACTGCGGTTTGGTCAGCAGCCAGCGCGATAGCAGAACTTTTTGCTGATTACCGCCGGAGAGAAACTCGATCGGCTGTTCGGCGTTGGGGGTGCGGATACCCAACTGGCGGATAAAACGCTCGGCAATGTCATTTTGCTCTTTGCGCGGAATCGGCCGCAGCCAGCCGCGCTGTGCCTGCAGGGCCAGGATGATATTTTCTCGCACCGAGGCGGCAGCAATAATGCCGTCCGTTTTCCTGTCTTCCGGGCAGAAGCCGATCCCCAGACACGAGGCCTGATGCGGCGATCGCAGGGTCTGCGGTTTGCCTTTGATCAGCGCACTGCCGCTGTCGGCAGGTTTAATGCCAAAGATCACTTCTGCGGTTTCTGTACGTCCCGATCCCAGCAACCCCGCCAGGCCGACGATCTCGCCGGGACGGACCTGCAGATCGAACGGTGCGATCGTGCCTTTTTTGCCAAAACCACTGAAGGCCGCCACCGGTTTGTCACTCAGCAACGTGCGGCCCGCACGCTGCAACGCGTGGGTATCCAGTTCCCGACCGAGCATCATCTTCACCAGTTCGATCTGCGGCAGTTCGCGGGTTTCGCGACAGCCGACAAAGCCGCCGTTACGCAGAACGGTGATCCGATCGCTGACTTGATAGACCTGATCGAGAAAATGGGTAACGAAGATCAGGCTGACGCCGCGATCGCGCAGATGCCGCATCAAACCGAATAGCATCTCGACTTCCTGGGTATCCAGGCTGGCGGTGGGTTCGTCGAGGATCAATACTTTCGCCGACAGATCGATAGCCCGGCAAATGGCGACAATCTGCTGCATCGCCACCGAAAAACGGTTTAACGGCTCGCGCCCATCAAGGGAAAAACCGTAGGAGGCCATCAGCTCCGTAGCACGCTTTTCCATTTGCTTGCGCTGCAGCAGGCCAAAGCGTCGCGGCTCGCGGCCAATAAACAGGTTATCTGCCACCGACATATTGGGCAGCAGGTTCACTTCCTGATACACGGTGCCAATCCCCAGTTGCTGGGCATGGGCGGTATTCTTGGGTGAGATAGCCTGGCCTTCAAGCCAGATGGTGCCGCGATCGGCGTGGTAAACGCCGGTCAGCGCTTTGATCAGCGTCGATTTACCAGCTCCGTTTTCACCGAGCAACGCCATAATCTCGCCACGCCGCAGGCTGAAATCCACGTTATCCAGCGCTTTGACGCCAGGAAAAAATTTACTTAACCCTTCGGTGCGAAGGATTTCCTGATGTTGGTCGGTGGTCATGGTTCCCCCTGCATTACGCCGGATGGCGCTACGCTTATCCGGCCTACAAAAGCGCTTAATGTAGGCCGGGCAAGCGCAGCGCCCCCGGCATTTTCATGAAGGCTTAGTAGCCCATGTTTTTCTTCTTCTCTAGCTCTTCTTTCGCGGTATCCGGCAGATAGAGGATAGATTTGGTAATGGTCAGCTTCTCAGGCATGGTGCCGTCTTTTTTGAATTTCTCCAGCGCGTCAAAGGCTGGACCGGCCATGTTCGGCGTCAACTCGACGCTGGCGTTGGCTTCCCCGTCAATCATCGCTTTATAGATATCCGGCACGCCGTCGATAGAGCCGGTCAGAATGTCTTTGCCCGGTTTCAGACCCGCTTCTTTGATTGCCTGAATCGCCCCGATCACCATGTCATCGTTGTGGGCGTAAACCATACAGATGTTCTTGCCGTTGTTTTCCGCTTTGATAAAGCTCTCCATGACTTCTTTGCCTTTACTGCGGGTAAAGTCGCCGGACTGAGAGCGGATAATTTTGATGTTTGGTGCCTTGGCAATGGCTTCAGCAAAGCCTTTTTTACGGTCAATCGCCACGCTGGCACCGACGGTTCCTTGTAGCTCCACAACGTTACACGGCTTGCCGTTCACTTCTTTAATCAGCCAGTCGCCGATCAGTTTGCCTTCCAGCACGTTGTCGGCCGTCACGGTGGTCATATAGAGAGATTTGTCTTTGACATCGATGGAACGATCGAGCAAAAAGACCGGGATCTCGGCATCTTTCGCTTCTTTTAATACCGGCTCCCAACCCGTTGCTACCACTGGCGCAATGAAAATAGCATCCACGCCCTGCGCCACGAATGAACGTACCGCTTTAATCTGGTTTTCCTGTTTTTGCTGGCCGTCGGCAATTTTCAGCGTAATGCCGCGCTTCTCGGCCTCGCTTTTCGCTACGTTGGTTTCTGCTGCACGCCAGCCGGATTCAGACCCGACCTGCGAAAATCCTACGGTTAAAGGGGCGGCCATCGCCATAGATGACATGGCTGCTGAAACTGCTGTGACTAAAAGTAAGCGCTTCCACATAAGTGCGTCCTCGTAGGGTGATTATTGTTGATTAATAAACCGTCGCGAAAAAACTATAGACAATCGAGCATGTAACGGATTGCGTTACATCACACTTCAAAAAAGTAAATAAAACGTTAATCACAAGTTTGTAATCGTTTTCATTACCCTATGAAAAATGCAGCTGAAGTTATGGATTTTCCTGTCATCAAGACAGGGGGAAAAAGCGAAAATCCGAGGTGGCAAATCGAAAACAAGCGGAGACATTCAGCGCGAGTTGGCTATAATACCCGCCACTTGTTTGCCATAGCATATTTAAAGGAAACAGACATGAGCTTACTCAACGTCCCTGCCGGTAAAGATCTACCGGAAGATATCTACGTTGTTATCGAGATCCCTGCGAACGCAGATCCGATCAAATACGAAGTTGACAAAGAGAGCGGCGCCCTGTTCGTTGACCGCTTCATGTCCACTGCGATGTTCTATCCGTGCAACTACGGTTACATCAACCACACCCTGTCTCTGGATGGCGACCCGGTCGACGTTCTGGTCCCAACACCGTACCCGCTGGAGCCAGGTTCCGTAATCCGCTGCCGTCCGGTTGGCGTACTGAAAATGACCGACGAATCCGGTGAAGATGCGAAACTGGTTGCGGTACCGCACACCAAGCTGAGCAAAGAATACGATCACATCAAAGATGTGAACGACCTGCCGGACCTGCTGAAAGCGCAGATCACTCACTTCTTCGAGCATTACAAAGATCTCGAAGCAGGCAAATGGGTGAAAGTTGACGGTTGGGACAACGCTGAAGCCGCTAAAGCTGAAATCGTTGCATCCTTCGAGCGTGCGAAGAAATAAGTTCGCCTGAGCTCAAAACCCTGAACGCCAGCGTCTGGTTAGTAAGGGTTTTTTACTTCTCATTTTCCCTCTCTTCGTTTTTCCTTTCTCCGCTGTTTTCTTTTTGACCTACCAGATTGGGTAGTCACATTTTGCTCATCTTATTTGCGAATGAGACTAGATCTCATTATCATTCGCAACACGTAAATAAATGTGAATAAACGTCAATGAACCTCCACACTGTGAAGTCCCTGAAACACTATTCCGCCGTGGCCCTCGCCACAACATTGTTTTTTACCAGCCTGCCCAGCGTGGCAGAGACGCTGTCTGAGAAAGATTTCCTGACCCGCGACGTCGGTAACGGGGTGTATGAGTTGGCGGTTGATGGCCAGCAGAAGGCGCTTTTTGCCGCCTCTTCACCGTCGTTTGATAAAGACAAAACCCGCGGGGTTATCTACAAACTCGATCTGGAGAAACTCACCACCACCGAAGTCATCGAAACCAGCCGCCGGGCGTTTGCTACCGCGCTGGATGAAGAAAATCAGGTGCTGTATGTCGGTAATACGCTGGAAGGTTCGGTGACGATTATCGATACCCGCAGCGGTAAAGAACGGGCGATACTGCAACTGAGCGATACCAGCAACCCGAAGGAAATCATCCATACGCGTGAAATGGTGCTGGATAAGCAACATCACCGCCTGTACGTTTCCGGCGTGGCTGAAAAAGGCGTTGTCTGGGTGGTGGATACGCAAAAGCGTGAAAAAATAGCCACCCTTGAAAATATGGGCGAATACCCGACCGGCATGGCGATTGATGCTACAAACGATCGTCTGTACGTGGTGAACGGCAGAAACGAGCTGATTACGCTGGATACCACCCGCCACAAAATAATTAACCGTTTTTCCGTTGAACCCGCTAAAAAGCATTTCTTCCTGAATATCGCCCTTGATAGCAAAAATAATCGCGCGTTCCTGACCGATCCTGATTTAGCCGATGTTCTGGTTGTCGATATTCATACCGGAAAAGTCATTGCCCCAATCAAAGTCATTAATTCACTGGCTGTTCTCTATAACGAGACGCGTCAGGAAGTTTATATTACACACCGCAATGCCAAGCAGGTCAGCATTGTCGACAGCAACACCTTTCAGGTAAAACACAGCATTGAAACCAATGCGTTACCTAACAGTCTGGCGCTTTCACCGGACGCTAACACCTTGTATGTCAGCGTAAAACAGCCGGAAAAAATGATTGGCGTCAAGCCCGACTACGTGCTGAAAATCGATTTATCTCAATACTAATAATCAAAAACTATTTTGCACCTTGTCGCCATGTTGCGCGGCAAGGTGGCGCTTTTATTTTTTACTTTCAGGTGTCTTATATTATGAAAACGCGTCAACTTATTACGCTGACAGGGATCGTTGCATTCTCAGGCGGGGTTATTTTTCCCGCGCAGGCCGAAGAATTAACGGAAACCTCACGCAATAGCGAAGATGAAATGGTGATTACGGCGTCCGGTTTCTCGCAGCAAAAGCGTGAAGCCCCGGCGACTATTTCAGTTATCGACCGTAAAACGCTGGATATTCAGCCGGACCGCAACGTGGGGGAAGCCATTAAAAATATTCCCGGCGTCTCGGTGTCAAACAGCAGCGGCATGAATGCTGGCAGCATTATGATCCGCGGCATGGACCCGTCCTATACCGCCTTCATGGTGAACAGCGTCAAACAAAATACCGGCCAGTCACGCCCCTATGGGCACGACATAGGCACCGAAGCCAACTTCTTACCGCCAATGGAAGCCATTGAGCGCATCGAGGTTATTCGTGGGCCGATGTCATCATTGTACGGTTCCGATGCCATCGGCGGCGTGGTTAACGTCATCACCAAAAAGCCGTATGGGGCGAAAGACTGGACGACGGCAATTGCCGCAAATACCTGGCTTCAGGAACACCAGTATCTCGGCAATACCAGTCAAATGAATCTGTTCACCATGGGGCCAATTATTCCCGATGTTCTCGGCTTAAGCGTGGCTGCCGACTGGCTCGACCGTCGCGACGACGATCGGAATAATTACTTCGGCAAACATAACCGCAAATCCGTGGATATGACGCTGGGTCTGGCCGCCAGCGAAAATAACCTCTTCGATCTCAACGTTGTCACCGGCGAGCAGGAAAAAAACCGCACCCAGAAACGTGGTGCGCCGTGGTCATGGTTATATGATCGTAACGCCGCCACCCTGACCCATACCGGCTGGTACGCCGACGATACGATCGCGACAACTAACTACATTAACTACGAAAAAGGCCGCTCAAAATACGTTTATGACGGGCAGTCACCGCAGTATGTGCAGATGGAAAACTACGTCGCCAATTCACAAACCACCTTCACGCTCGACACCCATAAGCTGACCGTTGGGGCGAACTTCACCCGCGAAGAGTTAAACGACCGGTTTGATGTCGCCAACAAAACGCTGCCAGGCTCGGAGCCTGTTACCAAAATCAGCCGCAACGGTTGGGCGTTGTTCGTGGAAGACGGCTGGAGCATCAACGATTTCATCCTGACGACCTCCGCGCGTATGGATCAGGACGATAACTTTGGTACGCACATTACGCCGAAAATGTACGGCAACTGGGCATTCAACGATGCCTGGGCGCTGAAAGGCGGCGTCTCCGCCGGGTATAAAAAGCCGGAACTGCGAGCCACCTCCAGTAACTTCGTCACCCCGTACGGTTCAACCGTGCCCTATCCCTTCCTGACGGTCGGCAATGACGACTTAAAACCGGAGAAAAGCGTTAACTCTGAGCTGGGTCTGTACTGGACGGGCGATGTGCTGTCGCTCGATGGCACCGTGTTCTATACGCAATTCAAAGACAAGATTGCGGAACAAACCATTTGTGAAACCACGGCGACCAACCAGTGCTCAGTCAATGGCTACAACGCCGACTCGGTGAGTAAATACTTTAACGTCAGCGAAGCCGATGTGTACGGCGTCGAGCTCAACGCCGACTGGCAAATTAGCACCAACGTCAAAGCCAATGCCAACTACACCTACAACCATAGCGAGCAGAAAAGCGGCGTCAACAAAGGCTACGCGCTGAACGATTACCCACGCCATATGGCGAACTTGTCGCTGAACTGGGCGGCGACGCAAAGCCTCGACGTGTGGAGTACGGTGAACTACCGCAGCAGCAACCGCAACAGCGGTAATAACAACAAGTACGATGATTACACGATGGTGGATGTGGGCGTACGCTACCAGTTGAATAAGCACACACAGCTGATGGCGGGGGTCTACAACGTGCTGGATGAGGATCCGAAACTCACGACCGCATGGAGTGAGTCCGCTCAGGTGGAAGGACGCCGCTATAACCTTGGCGCGCGCGTGGAGTTCTAAGCCTTAAAAAAACAACGCCACCCGAGGGTGGCGTGTTATACCTGTCGTCTTTCAAACTGCCTCTGCGTTGGCTTTCCTCGCTTACCCCAGTCACGTACTGATGTACGCTCCTGGGGATTCTCTGCGTCGCCGCCTTGATGCAACTCTAAATCCATCAGGTATATGTTAGTACTTGTCGCGGTCTAACCAGTTACCGCTTTCTATCAGCGTTAACCCATCTACCGGACGTTGATATACATACATCCATGCACTTCCGTAAGGCGTCTGAATTAACTGGCGTGCGTACTCTCCGCCGCGCGAGCGCAGCGCATCAAGCTCTGCCAGCGTGGCGTTATCAATACGATAAACTTCCCCGTGTACCGTTCCGTTTCCCGGAACCGCGCCTGGATAGTGGCCCAGACTGTACAACTGGTAGTTATCGATGCTGAAATTACCCAGCAACTGGGCGTTGGTCATCCAGTGGCTGTTACCTTGCTTGGTACGTAAACTACCATAAACAAATATTCGCATTGCTAAAACTCGAACTGATAGAGCAAATCAAGTGCCTGATCAACGCCAGACACAGCTTCCAGATATAGCTTAGGCATCAGACGATAACGTAGCGTGAGTGTCGCTAAAGAGTCAAATATACCCACACCATATTTCACCTGCAGACCTGGCAGTACATATCCGCTGACAACCACCTGAGATGAATCGCCCACCCCTTGCGTGTCCAGCGCCAGATTGCTTACGCCAAACGTCTCCCCGATTTTACCCACAATCTGACCACTTTGTGCAACCCCTAAGCCAATAAGCATAGACGTCATTGCCGCACTATCGCTCTGTTCGCTGTCCAATCCTTGCCCGCGCAGCAGGTAAGAGAGCGCCATTTGCTGCGACATCGCCGGGTCGGAGAAGATTTCCGCTTTCGGTTCATCTGCCGTACCCGTTACGCGAACACCGGCGATCACGTCGTCTTCGGTGGCATCCGGGTTACGAATAGCCTCGATATTGAGCAACGGCTGATCCGGTGGACCGGAGAACAACAGCTCACCTTTACGTACAATCAAATCCTGACCATACGCATGGAAGCGGCCGCTTGGGATATTAATCTGCCCGTTGAGGCCCAGCCCCTGCTTATCCTGTGCCACTTTGAGATCGCCCGTCAAACGTGCTTTCAGACCAAAGGCATCGATACGCACGTTGTTGCCGACGTGGATGTTCAGGTTGCTGTTGATCGGGATCCCGGCGCTCTGCGGTTTCTCCGGCTGTAGATTGTCATTGAGCATCACCATATCACTGGAAACACCGACCGCGCTTTCCGGCAGGTCGTGCACCACAATACGCGCCCACGGCACATCGACATTGCCGTTCAGGGTAAACAGGTTCGGCGTGGCTTCAAATTCCACATCCGGCGAGACATCCAGGCGCACCATTGGCGGCACGGTGATACGCACCCGGCTGCCTTTGGCCGCAATGCGCGCTCGCCAGTTGTCTAGCTGACTCCAGTCGGCGTCACCGCTCAGGTTTATCTCTCCCTGCTGCGTGCGCACCACGCCCGCAATTGTCGAACGGGTCCCGGAGAAGTTAACGGCCAACTGGCTGGGTTGCATGTCGAACGGCATAAAGTTGCCGTCAACGTCCAGGCCGCTCAGCTGCAACTGGCCGAGCAATTGTGGACTTTGCAGGTCACCCCCGAGGCGCAGGTTGGCGTTTAGCATCCCGGCGGCTTTTTCGCCGCGCGAGAAGATAGGGTTCACCATCGCCAGATTGAAATTGCGGATATTGACGTTCCCGCCCAGATTGCGTCGTCCTTGCGGGTCACTTATCTGCACCTGACCGTCAAACTGGCCGTTATTGGTCAGGCGGATCAGCCAGCCCAGTTCGGCACGGTTGTTGTGCAGGTCGGCGGTGAGATTCAGCGTGTCAAACGCCACCGGCAGCGGGGCATCGTTGACGCTTTGTGTCACCTTCACATTACGTCCATTCAGCGTCACCTGCCCCTGCGGCAGTCCCTCTTTGGTGGTGTCCCAGCTCACATCGGCCTTGCCTGTGAACACGCCGCTGGCCTGGGTGGCATCCGGCATAAACGGTTTCAGCATCGCCAGATCGAAACGGTTAAGGTTCACCACTGCGCGACCTTCCGCTCCGGCATCTATCGTCTGCGGTACGCACAGTTCCGCATTCGGGTTGTTCCAGCAGTGCGGCCCGATGCTGATTTTCTGTTCCTGATTGCGGTAATCCAGCGCAATGGCGCGGTTCAGCGACCACGGACCAACCGGGGTCTGGAAGCGGGTATTGCTTAATTCCCCTTTCCAGCGCTGCTCTTTGCGATCAAAACTCCCGGCCAGATCAAGCTGTCCCGAGACCGGCTCGCCCTGAATACGTAGCTGCAGCTCATGCTGCTTTTCGCTTCCTTTGGCGTTCAGCGTAACCAGATTGATGTTCACATCAGGTTGCACAATCCGCTCAACGCGCACGTTGAGGTTACCGGCAATCTGCTCCGCTGATTTCACATCGCCTTCAACACGCACCTGAGCCACGGACAGTTCCTGCCAGCGCAGGCCACGGGCGGTGATATCCGCCAGCAGTTCCGGCGCCTCTACCGTACCACGCACCTTAACCTGCCCCTTCGCTGTGCCGCCCAGCCCCGGCAGCGCGTTATCCAGACTTGGGGCATCAATTGTCGCGTCGAGATTGAGATCTTTGACGCCCAGCTCACCTTTCACCTCAGCGCTGTTGCGCCCCAGTTCCAGATGCAGGCCGGGGATGGTCCACTGCAGGTAGCTGTTACCCTTCAGTGAGCCGTTCACATTGACCTTGTTCTGCTTCACGTTTCCGCTCAGCTTCAGCTCTGGCACCTCCATCTGCCAGCTTCCGCCGTACAGGCTACCGCGGGTTTTGATCACACCATTCAGTTTCGAGGGCCAGTCCGGCACCTCTTTCGCCGTATTGATGCCGTCCAACGTCAGCTCCCCGCGCCAGCTAATGGCTTGCTGCCAGTCCACCAGCGCTTTCAGTTCGGTTTTACCTTCCAGCGCGGCAACGCTAAGTTTGTCGAGATTGATCTGCTGCTCATTGCCTTTGGCATCCAGCGTGATGGTCGCCGGAGGAATATCCTGGCCTTTCACGGCGGCGTGCATCGAGAGCGTATAGTCGGTCATCTTGCCGGTCAGTTTGAGCTTGATGTCATCGGCCTGGAACTGCTTGTCGCCGGTAAATGGCCAGTAAACCTGCTTACTCACCACCTCCAGATTGAGCGGTAATCCCGCTTCCGCCAGACGCGTCTGTGCACGCAGATCCATGTCCACCGGACCAGACAGATTGACACCCACTTCCAGCTGGTCACGCAGCGCGCCGCCAACCTTCAGCTTCACCTTCTCGCCTTTTAACGGTTCGATGTTCAGCGTGCTGTTGAGGGTAATATCAACCGGCCATTTGTCGGTCAGTTGCGCCGTACCGCTGGCCTTCACTGCCCCCTGGCTGGAGTCGATATCCAGCGCGTCGAGCTTCATGTTGCCGTCAATGCTGCTCACCTTCAGCAGCATGTTATATACCGTTAAATCCGTATCACCGGTGACGCGCAGCTGCTCACCGCGAAATTCTTCGATATTAAGATTCAGCGGCAGATGAACGTCGGTCATTTCCGGCAAAACAGGTTTTGAGAACAGATCTTTCAGCGTTTCGCCCAGCGGTTTTTCATCCGGCTGCGGGTTTTGGATCTTCGGTTCCACCACCTCTTCCTGCGCCACGTCCGCCACTTTTGGCAGGGCGATTAACAGCCCCTGCAATAACGTAGGTTTCAGGGTCAGCGTTTTTTCCTGCCAGTTCAGTCCGGAGGTAAAATCCAGCACCGACACCGTGGTGTCATCGATTTTGATATTGATGTTGTTAAGCGCCACGCGGGAAAGCGTGATCGGGTAAGGCGTGGAGAGGTTTAGCGGGCCACTGTCTTCTTCCTCAACCGGCGCAGAAGGCGGCATCTTTTTGCTGTCGATCGCCACGTTGATGTCTTTCAGCGACAGATCGTTGACGCACAGGCTGCTGTCCCACAGGCAGTTAAGACCAACGGCCAGATGTACTTCACCGGCCTTCACCGCCACACCAGGTTGGTCGTAGCGAATATTTTTAAGCGACAGATCCCGCCAGCCGCCGGTGACCTGGCCAATCTCCAGCCCTGGAACCCAACGATTAGCAGCCTTGAAGACCAAATGCAGGCCCGAGGTCGTGCCGACGAGGAACGCCACGGAGCCCAACAACAGCAGGATAACAATCAATACGCCGAGGCTTATCTTCTTCCATAAACTCATAATTCAGGCCCCAGACCGATGTAAAACTGTAAACCATGTTCATCTTTGTCGCCGATCGGTGCAGCTAAATCGAGCTTGATCGGCCCGACCGGTGACTGCCAACGAACGCCAACCCCGGCACCGGTTTTGAAATCGCTGCGGCGGATATCGCTCACCGCTTCACCGCTATCCACAAACATCGCCCCCCACCATTTTCCGGTTACGTTGTACTGGTATTCCAGCGATCCGGTCGCCAGCCTGGAGGCCCCTTTCAGCTTGCCGTCACTCCCTTCAGGCGAAATAGATTTGTATTTATAGCCGCGAATACTGCGATCGCCCCCGGCGAAGAAACGCAGGTCCGGCGGGACTTTGTCGAAATCGCCGGTTTCAATCCAGCCGAGGTTGCCACGCATCACAAAGCGATGGCTGTCGTACAGCGTACGGATCCAGACGTTTTGCGCCTGAAAGACGGAGAAGTCGACGTCAGAGCCCCAGGCGGTATTGGAGTAATCAATGGAATAGCGCTGGGAATCGCCCCAGACAGGCATCAGGCCGCCGCGCGAGCGCGTCCGGCTGATCATCACGCCCGGATACAGCAGCATCGTGGTGTTGGTGACGTTACCCTGTGTAAAGTGGTCGAGGCTCCAGCGCAGGTTGATCGCACGCTGCCAGCCGCTGGAGAGGTCCCAGTAGCGGGAGACGGCAAGCGTGGTTGAGTCCTGCTCGGTGTCGTTCAAATCGGTACGTTTAAAGCCCCCCTGCACCAGGTAATACTGCTCCAGCGGGTTCTTTAACAGCGGCATTTTATAGCTGAAATCCAGGACCTGCTCCGGCGCAGAGATACTGGCACTGGTGGTCAGGCTATGGCCGTAGGAGTTCATCCACGGCTTTTTCCACGTGGTTTTTAACCGTGGCCCGACGTCGGTTGAATAGCCCACCCCGGTTTCAATGGTGTTTTCCGTGCGTGGTGAGACCACGCCTTTCAGCGGTAACACTTTGGTTTCGCGGGCTTTGTCGAACTCTGGTGCCACCACGACAGAATTAAACCAGCCGGTTGCTGAGAGACGGCGGTTCAGCTCCGCCAGGTCTTTGGATTCGTACTCTTTGCCCTCTTTGAACGGCACCAGGTTTTGCAGGTACTCATCGCGAATTTGCGAACCTTCAAAGGTGACATGACCAAAGCGATAGCGCTCACCGCTGTTGTAATCGATATCCCAGAACGCCTGGCGACGATCGAGCGCAATCCCCAGCTGGCTTTTATTAAATTCACTGTCAAAGTAGCCTTTGCGCAGCGCTACGCTGGTTAATGACTTTTTGAAGCTGTCATAGTCTCCTTGATTGAGCACCGTGCCGATTGCCGGACGCGTTTTCAGCAGATCCAGGTAATCGCTATCGGTGCGCGCCCCGCCGCGTAAAACAACGTCGGTGCCACCAATAAGTACCGGCTCTCCGGGCGTCACTTTAGCGATTAATACCTGACGTCCCTTCGCCGGCGGCGGACGCAGTTCAAAATCAATGGTCGGCTCAAAATAGCCCAGTGCTTTTAACCCTTCGCGAATAGCGTCATCAACGCGCGCACGAAAACGTCGGTCCGGTGTGACTTCATCACTTTGAATCGTGGACAACTGTGCACGGACGTTTTTCTCCAGCGGTCCCGATAATCCTTCGACCTGTAAGCGAACATTTGCGGCGACGGCCGGGCCGCTTAAGCACAGCAACCCCACCCAACACAACTGACGGATATGTGGCACATTTTCTCCTGAATATCCTTTTTTCCCACCCCTGGAAAAAAATACTCTGCCGTTCCTCGGCTTAACAAAAAATCAACAATAAGAGTTGAAAAACAGACGGCAACCCAAATATTTCTTATGTTTAACTCTAGACGTATTCACGCCAGTTATTGTGGGCAAAGACGCGTCTTGTTACAACCTTAACCCAAATGACTGATTTCGGGAGAACGGCCATGAGTTTATTTGATAAAAAGCATCTTGTTTCTCAAGCAGATGCTCTACCTGGACGCAACACCCCGATGCCCGTGGCAACGCTGCATGCGGTGAACCAACATTCGATGACCCACGTACCCGAAGGGATGGAAATCGCCCTGTTCGCGATGGGCTGTTTCTGGGGCGTGGAGCGTTTGTTCTGGTCTTTACCCGGCGTTTACAGCACGGCTGCCGGGTATACCGGCGGCTACACGCCTAACCCAACCTATCGGGAAGTCTGTTCTGGCGAAACGGGCCATGCCGAAGCGGTGCGTATCGTTTATGACCCGCATGTTATCAGCTACGAGCAACTGCTGCAGGTGTTCTGGGAGAATCACGACCCGGCGCAGGGCATGCGTCAGGGCAATGACCAGGGCACGCAGTACCGTTCGGCCATTTATCCGCTCACGCCGGAGCAAAAGAGTGCAGCAGATGCCAGCCTCGCGCGTTTTCAGGCGGGGATGACCGCTGCGGGCGATGACCGCCACATCACGACAGAGATTAATACCGCCACGCCGTTCTATTATGCCGAGGACGATCACCAACAATATCTGCATAAAAACCCTTATGGATATTGTGGTATTGGCGGCATTGGCGTGTGCCTGCCGCCGCAGAACTAATCTGCTGCTGCCCGATGGCGATACGCTTATCGGGCCAGTCGGGTCAACTATTGTTCCCGCGCCAGCGCGGCATGGCGCGTGGCATTGGCGACGGTTCCCCTTTCCGTCACTTTGCCCTTGAGCAGCAGATTAAACACCGGCGCAGCCGGGCGATTGAGGCGGTTTTGCAGCAAATGCACAGCTTCTACGCCTAATGCCCGACAGGGAATGGTAATGCTGGTGACCGCAGAAACCACATGGCCATCCAGTTCTTTGACATCCGTGGTCATCAGCGAGATATCATCGGGAATGCGCCCCCCCAACGCTTCCAGCACGCGGCGAACGCCGCTGGACATTGACGCCCCGGCACAGAAAATCACTTCCGGCCATTCGCTCTGCGGCAGTTCACGTAGCCGGTCGCTAATTGCCTGTATCGCCTCTGGTTCAGAAAATCCTTCCGTCACCAACAGATCGCGCCGGGCATCAAACGGCACCTGATACTGCCGATAGATCTCCTTTATGCCTTCCAGGCGCCAGTACAGGGTTTCACGTCGTAGGCTGGTGACGTGGAGAATGCGCCGATGCCCCTGCTCAAAAAGATACTGCACCGCCTGGTTGCCAATCGATCGGTGATCGGGCGAGACCGCGTCCAATACCCCTTCTTTATCCTGTGAGTTGATCAGCACGCAGGGTTTTCCCAGCGACTGCGCCAGCTTATGCACGGTGGGGTCATCAATGCCGATGAGAATAATGGCGTTGATATTCTTGTTGTTGGCCTTTTCCAGAAAGAGCTTGATGTCGGCTCGCTGCTCATCTAACCCGCAGTAGCTCAGATAGACATCATGCGGCGCAATAGCTTCAGCAATACCGCGCGTCACTTCGAGGTAAAACACATCGCCCTGCGCAATGAATGTGCGCTGTGGAGCGAAGACCGCAATCCCGTTGATCAGCAGCCGCCCGCAGGCCAGCGTATCAAGCACCCCTAGCTGGCGCGCGCATTTCACGATGGCTTCCCGAGCTTTATCGCTGGTACAGGACTTCCCGCTCAGTACCCTCGACACGGTACTCACGGAGAACCCGGTTAAGGCAGCGATTTCATCCATTTTTAGCTTGCCTGACATTCTGTGACCTCGCTCGCAATCTATTTTTGCAAGTTTTTGCAAACCTAGTTCATTGACTCTAAAACACTTTTTCAATATCTGTGCGAACTTCTTCCTCATCCTGCAACCGCTCTCACAAAATCACATTGTCGATATTCCAGGCGTTTCTTATGGTCCGCTTATCCCTTATTTCTGATGAAAAGGCCTGACATGAAAAAATTACGCTTTGGCATTATTGGCGTGGGAAATATTGGCACCGTCCACGCCCGCTATCTGCTGGCTGGGACCGTAAAGGACGCCTGCCTGACGGCGGTCTGTGATAATAACGCCGACAAGCATGCCGCTATTCGCCAGTTAGTAGGCGATGCGGTTGCACTGTTTATCAGCGCTGAGGAGATGCTGAACAGTGGGCTTGTCGACGCGGTTATCGTCGCTACGCCGCACTATGCGCATCCGGGTTTATCGATGATGGCGATGCGTCTTGGCATTCATACGTTGTGCGAAAAACCGGCCGGGGTCTGTACCGCGCAGGTCCACGAGATGAACACCTGCGCCCGCGAATGCGATGTGGTGTTCGGCATGATGTACAACCAGCGCCCGAACCCGCTGTATCAGAAGGTGAAAGATCTGATCGACAGCGGCGAGCTAGGCGAATTGCGCCGCTCCAACTGGATAATCACCAACTGGTATCGCTCACAGAGTTACTACAACTCCGGCGGCTGGCGCGCGACATGGAAAGGCGAAGGCGGCGGCGTACTGCTCAATCAGGACCCGCACCAGCTTGATTTATGGCAATGGCTGGTCGGTATGCCCATACGCTTGCGCGCGTTTTGCCAGTTTGGCAAACACCGCCAGATTGAAGTAGAAGATGAGGTCACCGCCTACGCGGAATACGCCAACGGTGCAACCGGCGTGTTCATCACCACCGTCGCCGAAACCCCCGGCACCAACCGCCTCGAGATCGTCGGCGATCGCGGAAAAGTGGTGGTGGAAGAAGGCCGCCTGCGCTTCTGGCGACTGCGTGAATCCGAAACCGACTTCAACGCCCGCTGGCAAAACGGCTTTGGCGAGCCGGAGTGCTGGGAAGTGACTATCCCTACCGCACCAGAATGCAGTGAGCATCATGTCATCACCGCCAATTTCACCGCCGCGGTCCTGCACGGCGAACCGCTCATCGCCCCTGGTCTGGAAGGCATTCGCGGCCTGACGCTGTCCAACGCCATGCACCTCTCTACCTGGACCGATGACTGGGTTGAGTTACCGATTGACGAGCAGCGCTATGCCCGGTTGTTGCAGGCGCGTATCGACTCATCGGTCGAGAAAACCACCGCCAGCCGCACGCTGGACGCCTCCGCAAGCTGGCAGCGTTAAGGGGATGACCATGCTGAATATTGCCATTGTCGGCACCGGAAATATCTCCCATAACCACATTCAAAGCTATTTACAGTTTGCGGATCGCTGCCGGATCGTCGCGCTGGTCGACATCTGGCCGGAAAAAGCCGAAGAGAAGAAAACGCGCTACGGCCTAAGCGAAGCACGGGTCTACAACAGCCATCAGGCCATGCTGGACGCGGGTATTAATGTGGACGTTGTCGACGTCTGTACTCCGCCGTACGTCCACGCCGACATCAGCATTGATGCTCTGCACGCGGGCAAACACGTGCTGTGCGAAAAACCGATGGCCGCCTCGCTCGCAGAGTGTGATGCGATGATTGCCGCGCAGAAAGCCAGCGGAAAAATGTTATCGGTTATCGCACAAAACCGCTTTACCGATGCCTTCTGGCGCTTAAAAGCCGCCGTTGATTCCGGCCTTGCGGGCAAAATTTGCCACGCACAGGTGGACTCGTTCTGGTGGCGCGGGCATTGCTATTACGATCTGTGGTGGCGCGGCACCTGGCAGAAAGAAGGCGGCGGCTGCACGCTGAATCATGCGGTACACCACATCGATGCCATTCAGTGGATGCTCGGCTTCCCGAGCGAAGTGGTAGCGATGATGAGCAATGTCGCCCATGACAACGCGGAAGTGGAAGATCTCAGTGCGGCCATTTTCAAATATTCAGACGGGGCGCTGGCTCAGCTCACCGCATCCGTTGTGCATCATGGTGAAGATCAGAAAATCGTTATTCAGGGCGAAAAGGCGCGGATCTCCGCCCCGTGGAAGGTGTATGCCAGCCAGTCGGCGGATAACGGCTTTCCACAAGCGGACAATAATCGCGAACTGGAAGAGCAACTGGACGCGCTGTTTCATGCCACGCCTGCGCTTCAATGGACGCTGCATAGCGGACAAATCGACAACCTGCTCAGCGCCATCGAACAACAGACGTCCCCACTGGTCGACGGGGAACAGGGTAAACGTTCGCTGGAGCTGATTACCGCTATCTACAAATCCGCCATTACCCGCACGGTGGTAACGCTGCCCATCCCCAGCCACGACGATTTTTATCGTACCGGCGGCCTGATGGCAAAAGCCCCGCATTTTTATGAGAAATCCGCCTCCGTGAGCAATTTCACGGAAGTCGGTGCTATCCCTCTGGGTAAAGACTTAGATTCAGGAGCAGAGTAATGAACAAGACAGATGGAATGAACTACGCCCCGACCGGCAAACCACAGCCGGTGGTAAAACCTGGTGAGTTTGTGATTGCCGCTGCCACGCTCGACCACGGTCATATCTACGGGATGTGCAACGGGCTGATCGAAGCCGGAGCCACCCTGAAGTGGGTGTACGACCCGGACCCGGCGAAAGTGGAGAAATTCCTGCAACAGTACCCGCAGGCGCAGGTGGCTGACTCACTGGAGACCATTCTCAACGACCGCGATGTCAGGCTGGTCGCCGGGGCGGCGATCCCCTCTGAACGCTGCCCGATGGGACTAAAGGTGATGGCGGCGGGTAAAGACTATTTCACCGACAAAGCACCGCTGACCACTCTCGAACAGCTGGAAGACGCCAAAGCCATGGTGGCCAGGACCGGGCGCAAGTACGCGGTTTACTACAGCGAGCGCCTGCACGTTGAAAGCGCAGTTTTTGCGGGCGATCTGGTCAAGCGGGGGGCAATAGGCCGGGTGATCCAGACCCTGGGCACCGGCCCGCATCGTGAAGGCAGCGGACGTCCTGACTGGTTCTACGATCGACGCTATTTCGGCGGCATTCTGTGTGATATCGGCAGTCATCAGATTGAGCAGTTCCTGTTTTACACCGACAACCTCGAGGCGCGTGTGGTCGCAAGCCAGGTGCGCAACGTTAATCATCCGCAGTATCCACAGTTTGAAGACTTTGGCGATGCGATGCTGGCGGGCGAGAACGGCGCAACGGGCTATTTCCGCTGCGACTGGTTCACGCCGGACGGCCTCAGCACCTGGGGGGACGGACGCCTGACGCTGCTGGGCACCGGGGGCTATATCGAGATCCGCAAGTATGTCGATATTACCCAAGGTGAACAGGATGTGGTGTATCTGGTTAATAAAGAGGGGGAATTCCGCCATCCGGTCGCCGGTAAGGTAGGGTTCCCGTTCTTCGGCGAGTTTATTCTCGACTGCCTGAACCGTACCGAAAACGCCATGACCCAGGCCCATGCGTTTAAAGCCGCCGAGCTGTGCGTGAAGGCGCAAATGCTCGCCAATGCGCATGCATAATGGGGGCAGCATGAAAACGTTAAATGCCGCCATTATTGGTGCCGGTGCCATCCACCGTAGTCACGTCAACGCCCTACGGCTCTTGCCGGGGGTGACGCTACGCGCGCTGGTCGACACCGACAGCGTCAACGGGCTACAGCAGGCGATGGCCTATAACTGCCGCTTTTACCCCAATTACCGGGAAATGCTGCTGGATAACGACATTGACGTCGTGCATATCTGTACGCCGCATTTTGAGCATAAAAATATGATTCTCGCCGCCCTTGCTGCCGGGAAACATGTGTTTTGCGAAAAACCGGTAGGCATGAATGGAGGGGAAGTTGCCGACATCGCTGACGCCGCAGCCTCGGCGCCGGGACTGCTGGGCGTGTGTTACCAAAACCGACTGAATCCCACCAGCCTACGCATACGCGATGAACTGGCGAAAAATACGCTTGGCAAAATGCTCAGCATGAAAGCCGTGCTGACCTGGTCACGCTCCGGGGCGTACTACAGCGACAGTCCGTGGCGCGGGCGTTTTGCTCGCGAAGGCGGCAGTTTACTGATTAATCAGGCTATTCATACTCTCGATCTGATGCAGTGGTTCGCCGGGGGCGTCACACGCTTAAAAGGCGTGGTGGATAGCAGCGAACTGGCAGCGGTGACGGAAGCAGAAGACAGCGCGATGGCAACGCTGCATTTTGCCAACGGTGCACGTGGCCTGTTTTACGCCAGCAACTGCAATACGCTCGATTCGCCGCTGCTGCTGGAGATCCACTGTGAAAACGCCATGCTTCAGCTAACTGACAACGCGCTATGGCGCGTCACAAAGGACCAGCGCCTGAAGCTGGATAGCGATGGTTCACCAGACGGCAGCGCCAAAAGCTACTGGGGTCTTGGTCACCAACTGGCCATTCGCCAGTTCTATCATGCTATTACCCATCGCGGTCAGACAGAATATATCGATATCCATCAAGCCCAAAAATCGCTGTTGATGGTGGACGCTATTTATCGTTCATCTCTGACGCGACAATGGATAAATATTAATAATTAAAATTCATTAAGCATTCCATAAGTAAATAAATAAGCCGGGTAATACCGGCATACAGATACCCTATACACAAAATCATTCAAGATGTTTTAAGGCGGCAAGTCTGGTAACGCCCAGGCGCTTACATAAATAAGTGACTGGGGTGAGCAGGCGTAGCCAACAAAGAGGCTGCTTGAAGGATGACGTGTATATACACTGGAAAAATAATTATGGTTAAACCAACTGAACGCAGAGTCGGTTATGGCGTGGCAATTGGCTACGGCATCACTGATTTATTTGGCGGCGGGGCTTTCGCTATTATCGGCACCTGGCTGTTATTTTTTTACACTACCTATTGCGGTTTAAGCGTCCTGGAGGCAGGTTCCATATTTGCTATTGCCCGCGTGATTGATGCTTTACTCAGCCCGATTATGGGCTACGTCACCGATAATTTTGGCAATACCTGGCTTGGGCGGAAATTTGGCCGTCGCCGCTTCTTTTTATTACTCAGTTCGCCGCTCATGTTTCTCTATGCCCTGCTGTGGCTGACCGATATGGGTTACTGGTATTACCTGGGAACCTATTTGTCGATTGAATTGCTGTCGGCCATGGTACTGGTACCGTGGGAAACCCTGGCAGCAGAGATGACTAACCGTTACGAAGAGCGCAGCCGCCTTTCCGGCGTGCGCATGATCTGCTCGCAGCTCGGCGGCTTTCTGGCCGTCTCGGTTCCCGGCATTCTGATGCAGTTTACGGGCAAAGATAATCCGTTTACCTACACCCTGACCGGGATTATCTTTTCCGTCGTTTTCTGTATCGCCGTGTTTATTACCTGGCGCTGCACATGGGAGGCCAAAGATGTGCAAGAGGAGACATTTAAAACGGACCTTCAGCGCAGCAGCGGATTGTTCAATCATCTGAAGTACCTGGTACTCGACCTCTTCTCCTCGTTCAAAATTCGCGCCTTTCGTTTGCATATTATTATTTATATTTTCTCTTTCACCGCGATGGATGTATTCGGTTCAGTATTTACCTTTTACGTTATCTATTGTTTGAATCAGGATGCCGCATCGGTTTCCGGCTGGTTAAGCATTGCCGCGTTTGCGTCGGTGTTTGGCACCTATGGTTTTATGCTATTACTGAATAAACTCAATATTACGCCGTCCGCGGCGCTGCGACTCTCTTATAGTTGTATATTTGCGGTACTGGCATTTTTATTTATTATCTATTACACCCAAACTCAGGTCTCCAACGTGTTGTTCTCCGCCGTCTTTATTCTGCTCGGCATAGCGCGCTCGGGTCTCTATTATATTCCGTGGAATATTTACAGTTTTATCCCCGATATCGACGAGATGGTGACCCAACAGCGGCGCGAAGGCATTTTTGCGGGCGTAATGGTACTCACCCGCAAGAGTACCGTGGCTATCGCTATCCTGCTGATCGGCATGGTGCTGGAGGAGTCGGGTTTTGTGAAAGGCAGCGGCGCCCAGCCTGCAATGGCGCTGCACGCCATTATCGGCTTGATGATCTTTGCTACCACCGCGCTGCTGGCCGTCAGTTTCTACACCACCTACAAATTCAAGCTCACGCGTGAGACGCATAAATTGCTGCTCAAAGAGATAGCCCGCCGCAAGCTGGGAGGCAACTATCGCGACTGCGATGAGGAAACTCGGGTGGTGATAAAGCAGCTCACCGGCTACGAGTACGATGAAGTCTGGGGTGGCACTGCAACACAGCGGGCCACGGGGCGCGTCAGTCTTTCAGAAGCAGAATAAGGAGCGCATCATGTATAAACCCTGGAGCAAAACGCAGGCACAGCGCTGGTATCAGCAGCAACCTTGGGGCTGTGGTTTTAATTACTTACCACGTACTGCGGTCAACTGGCTCGACATGTGGCAAGCAGAGAGTTTCGATATCCACACCATCGAACAGGAACTTCGCTGGGCCAGCCAGTACGGCTATAACCAGTTGCGAACGAACTTACCGTTTACCGTCTGGCAGCATGACCGCGATGGCCTGATTGGCCGTATCGACACCTTTCTAAGCATTGCACACGCCCACGGTATCAAGGTGATGTTGACGCTGCTCGACGACTGCGCCTTTTCCGGCGATGAACCGTTTATCGGCCTGCAAAAAGCCCCGGTTCCCGGCGTGCATAATAGCCAGGCGGCGGGCAGTCCGGGACGGGCCTGCGTAATGGACAGAACCTGCTGGCCGCACATTGAAGCCTACGTCCGCGATATCATTCGATACTATCGTCATGACTCGCGCATCTGCGTCTGGGATCTCTACAATGAGCCCGGCAATGGCGGAATTTTCTGTAGCACAGGTGAATTTGCCCGTTACGACGACCGGCTGGAAATTTACGCCTTGACCCTGCTAACCCACCTGTTTAGCTGGGCGCGACAGGAGTCGCCGTCTCAGCCCCTAACCGTCGCCGCCTGGCATATTGACGATCGCGCAGCATGCGGGAACGCCTTTACCCATCCGATAGATGTTGCCGCACTGCGACTTTCAGATGTCATTAGCTACCATGCGTATGTTGATACCCCAGGCCAACTGTCTCTTTTGTCACAGCTTGCTGAGTTTGGCAGACCGGTTTTCTGTACCGAATGGCTGGCCCGCCACGTTGGTAGCCGAATAGAAGAACAGCTGCCGCTGTTTAACGCGCAGCGCGTTTCCAGCTATCACTGGGGGCTGGTGCAGGGCAAAACGCAAACCTGGCTACCGTGGCCGGATATCGCGCTCAACGACAAGACCGCACAGCTATGGTTTCATGATGTCCTGAAGCCAGACGGTTCACCCTATTGCGAACAAGAGATGCAGACCGTACGCCGGATTAACGCCGTTGGATAAGCCGCAATAATCCCCCTCTGGCGACTTTACAGTACCTTACGCTATACTAGCTTCTGAATTTACCGGCTCACTTCCACGAGCCGGTCTTTAGTTTGAATTCAATATAGATTCATACGGATTTATCCATTTCCCTTCCGAGGATCTGGCCTTAACGGCTGGATAAGATATGTTAAACAGTATTTTAGTCATTCTCTGCCTGATCGCCGTGAGTGCGTTTTTCTCGATATCCGAGATCTCGCTTGCCGCATCACGCAAAATTAAACTTAAGCTGCTTGCCGATGAAGGCAACATTAATGCGCAACGCGTAATGAAGATGCAGGAAAACCCCGGCATGTTCTTCACGGTGGTGCAAATTGGCCTTAACGCCGTCGCCATTCTTGGCGGTATCGTGGGTGATGCGGCATTTTCCCCGGTCTTTTACGGCCTTTTCTCAAAGTACTTTGCTCCAGAACTGTCCGAACAACTGAGCTTTATTTTGTCGTTCTCGCTGGTAACGGGTCTGTTCATCCTGTTCGCGGATTTAACCCCGAAACGCATCGGTATGATTGCGCCAGAAACTGTGGCTTTGCGCATCATCAACCCGATGCGCTTCTGTTTAATGGTGTTCCGTCCGCTGGTGTGGTTCTTCAATGGGCTGGCAAACAGTATTTTCCGGCTGTTCAAGATCCCAATGGTGCGTAAAGATGACATCACCTCCGATGATATCTATGCCGTATTTGAAGCCGGTGCGCTGGCGGGTGTCTTGCGTAAGCAGGAGCATGAGCTGATCGAAAACGTGTTCGAACTGGAATCACGTACCGTACCGTCGTCCATGACCTCACGTGAGAACGTCATCTGGTTCGATCTGCACGAAGATGAGCAGAGCCTGAAGAACAAAGTGGCGGAACATCCACATTCCAAGTTTCTGGTGTGTAACGAAGATATCGATCACATCATCGGCTACGTGGACTCCAAAGATCTGCTGAACCGTGTGCTGGCCAACCAAAGCATGGCGCTGAACAGCGGCGTGCAGATCCGCAATACGCTGATCGTCCCGGATACCCTGACGCTGTCTGAGGCGCTGGAAAGCTTCAAAGCCGCAGGCGAAGACTTTGCCGTTATCATGAACGAGTACGCGCTGGTGGTGGGCATTATCACACTGAACGACGTGATGACCACGCTGATGGGTGACTTAGTCGGTCAGGGTCTGGAAGAACAGATTGTGGCGCGTGACGAGAACTCCTGGCTTATTGACGGCGGTACGCCCATTGATGACGTGATGCGCGTACTGGATATCGACGAGTTTCCGCAGTCCGGCAACTATGAAACCATCGGTGGTTTTATGATGTTTATGCTGCGTAAAATCCCGAAACGTACCGACTCAGTGAAGTACTCAGGCTATAAATTCGAAGTGGTGGACATCGATAACTACAAGATCGATCAGCTGCTGGTGACGCGTCTGGACAGCAAACCCACCGTTCTGGTGCCAAAGCTGCCGGATGCGAAAGAAGACGGCGCGGCATAAGTTTGCCGACCTGAAAACATCAACGGCTCCTGTTACAGGAGCCGTTTTTTTATAGACTACATAAACTACCGCATAGCACTTTGATCAAGCCATCTCAGTTTGCAGACGCAAGACCTGACGGTTAACTTCGGACATAACAGAAAAATGCAGTTTGTCCTTCACTTTTGGGATAAGAATCTTACCCTTATCAAATTCAAAAGCGCCTACATCCTTTATATATAACCGTCCACGAAACAGGATCTTCACGTACTTCGCCACCTGCAGCGGGTTGTACCGTTGGAAAATTTTCATTGTTGTCTCCTGCTGAGCATTACGCCTTTGCGGTACCACAATCGGTCCGACAATCCTCAGGCGCAAATTTTAATGCCATATGACTATAGACTATCTCTACGTTGTTTCCAGCGTGTATAAGTTTATTTACCTTCAGGTTACAATTATTCAGAATTATCTTTTCAACGTTTCGCTGTCCTCAGTATAAGCCTTCATTTTTCACAGGATTTGTGCGCTCGTCCGCAAACTGGCATCGCGCTTGCGGGAAAAAGCATCATTCGCACATATGATTAAATTCCACACCCAAGTGGTCGGATCACCTGCAAAATAAGAAAGAAGGAAACACCATGACCTTACAAAAACTGCTGGCGCTGTCGTGCCTGTTGCTGCCGATGATGGCCTCTGCCCATAAATTTGAAACCAATCAGCGCGTGCCGCCGGTCGGGATCGCCGATCGCGGCGAACTGATTCTTGATAACGATAAGTTTAGCTACAAAAGCTGGAATAGCGCGCAGTTGCCGGGGAAAGTTCGCATTGTGCAACACATCGCCGGACGCACCTCGGCAAAAGAGAAAAACGCCACATTGATTGAGGCCATCAAAGCGGCGAATCTGCCACACGATAAGTATCAGACCACCACCATCGTTAACACAGATGATGCGATCCCTGGCTCCGGCATGTTTGTACGCAGCAGCCTTGAGAGCAATAAGAAGCTCTACCCGTGGTCACAGTTTATTGTCGACAGCAACGGCATCGCGCGTAAAACCTGGCAACTGGACGAAGAGAGCTCAGCCATCGCGGTCCTCGACAAAGACGGTCGCGTTCAGTGGGCCAAAGACGGGGCGTTAACGCAGGAAGAGGTGCAGCAGGTCATCGCCCTGCTGCACAAATTGCTCAGTAAATAGAGACCCGGAAGCCGGGGTTAAGGAACGATTCACGCGGGGTGTAATCCAACGGTTTACCCTGCCAGTCGTGAACGTGCGCTCCGGCTGCCGCGGCAACGGCGTGGCCTGCTGCGGTGTCCCAGACGTTGGTCGGCCCAAAACGCGGGTACAGCTGCGCCTGCCCTTCTGCCACCAGGCAGAACTTCAGCGATGAGCCAATCGACGTGGTCTGGTGCTCACCGAGCTGTTGCAGATACTCTTTTAGCTCGTTGTCGGCATGTGAACGGCTTATCACCACCAGCGGTGGACGCGCGTCGCGCACCTGGATTTGTTTGCGCACGCCGCACTCTTCTTTCCAGGCTTTACCTTCGGCTGCGCTGTACATCATCTTCATTACCGGGGCATATACCACGCCCAGTACCGGTTTTCCTTTCTCGATCAGCGCGATATTAACGGTAAATTCACCGTTACGTTTGATGAACTCCTTGGTACCATCCAACGGATCAACCAGCCAGTAACGCTGCCAGTGCTGGCGGATATCCCAGCCCGGCGGGTCCTCTTCTGACAACACCGGAATATCCGGCGTCAGCGCCTGTAATCCTGCAAGGATCACCGTGTGTGCGGCAATATCCGCCGCCGTGACCGGAGAATCATCCTGCTTGCTGGTGATTTCTATCGGTTTGATTCCATCGTAGACCTGCATAATGGCATCGCCCGCGTTCCGTGCAAGCTGGCATACATGTTCTAGCATTCTCCACCTCATTTATAGCAGCGGTGTTAACTCGTTGTTTTACTTATACCCGATCGTCAGAGGATCCGCCAACTGTGATAGCGCCTGCGGTTTTAAACGCTCTATTCATGGCATGATTCACACTTCTGTAAGCAATAAGCTGTATATACATTTTCTTTTGTGGCCTGGTTCTAAAAAGGATGCCCTCTGATGATTAAGTTTAGTGCAACGCTTCTGGCCACGCTGATAGCGGCCAGCGTGAATGCCTCAACCGTCGATCTGCGCATAATGGAAACCACTGATTTGCATAGCAATATTATGGATTTCGATTATTACAAAGATACGCCAACGGAAAAATTCGGCCTGGTACGTACGGCAAGTCTGATTAATGCCGCCAGAAATGAAGTCAAAAACAGCGTACTGGTCGATAACGGCGATCTGATTCAGGGCAGCCCGCTCGGGGATTACATGGCGGCGAAAGGGCTGAAAGCCGGCGAAACACACCCGGTTTATAAGGCGCTGAATACGCTGGATTACGCGGTCGGCAACCTCGGCAACCATGAATTTAACTACGGTCTGGACTATCTGCATAAGGCGCTAGCAGGCGCGAAGTTCCCTTACGTTAACGCCAATATCATCGACGTTAAAACCAAAAAACCGCTTTTTACCCCCTATTTGATTAAAGACACCGAGGTGGTCGACAAAGAGGGTCACAAGCAGACGCTGAAAATTGGCTACATCGGTTTTGTGCCACCGCAAATCATGACCTGGGATAAAGCCAATCTCAGCGGCAAAGTGACAGTGAATGACATCACCGAAACCGCACGTCAATACGTACCGGAAATGCGGGCCAAGGGCGCGGATGTGGTCGTCGTCGTGGCTCACTCGGGCCTTTCTGCCGACCCGTATCAGGCTATGGCGGAGAACTCGGTTTATTACCTCAGCGAAGTACCGGGTGTTGATGCCATCATGTTTGGTCATGCTCACGCCGTGTTCCCGGGGAAAGACTTTGCCAACATCAAAGGCGCAGATATCGCTAAAGGTACCCTGAACGGCGTTCCGGCAGTAATGCCAGGCATGTGGGGCGATCATCTGGGCGTGGTGGATTTGGTGCTGAATAACGACAGCGGGAAATGGCAGGTCACCCAGGCGAAAGCTGAAGCCCGCCCGATTTATGATGCGGCGGCAAAAAAATCCCTGGCCGCTGAAGACACGAAAATCGTTGAGATCCTGAAAGCCGACCATGACGCCACGCGCGAATTCGTCAGCAAACCAATCGGTAAATCGGCCGATAACATGTACAGCTATCTGGCACTGGTACAGGACGATCCAACCGTGCAGGTGGTGAACAACGCGCAAAAAGCTTACGTTGAACGCTTTATTCAGGGCGATCCGGATCTGGCGAAACTGCCAGTACTTTCCGCCGCCGCACCGTTTAAAGTGGGCGGCCGTAAGAACGATCCGGCCAGCTTTGTTGAGGTGGAAAAAGGCCAGCTCACCTTCCGCAACGCCGCCGATCTGTACCTCTATCCCAACACGCTGGTAGTGGTAAAAGCCAGCGGTAAAGAGGTGAAAGAGTGGCTGGAATGTTCCGCAGGACAGTTTAATCAGATTGATATTCACAGCAGCAAACCGCAGTCGCTGATCAACTGGGATGGCTTTCGGACCTATAACTTCGACGTGATCGACGGCGTAGACTATCAGATTGATGTGTCACAACCCGCCCGCTACGACGGCGAATGCCAGGCGATCAACCCGCAGGCAGAGCGTATTAAGCATCTGACCTTTAACGGTAAACCTATCGACCCGGACGCTACCTTCCTGGTAGCAACCAATAACTATCGCGCCTACGGCGGTAAGTTTGCCGGTACCGGCGACAACCATATCGCCTTTGCCTCACCGGATGAAAACCGCTCGGTGCTGGCCGCGTGGATAGGGGCCGAGACGAAGCGTGCCGGTGAAATTCACCCGGCGGCGGATAATAACTGGCGTCTGGCACCGATCCACAGTGAGACGAAGCTGGATATTCGTTTTGAAACCTCGCCGTCCGATAAAGCCGCCGCGTTTATCAAAGAAAAAGGACAGTATCCGCTGCAAAAAGTCGCCACCGACGATATCGGTTTTGCGATTTATCAGCTGGATTTGAGTAAGTAATTTTAGTGCCGGATGCGACGCAATAGCGTCTTATCCGGCCTACGCATGAAGCCGACTTGTAGGCCGGATAAGCGCAGCGCCATCCGGCACATCGTTCACCCCGGGATCCGCTGCGCCAAAACCTGCGGTAAATTCATTTCTATCCAGTCCGCCAGTGCGGCGACTTTATCACTCACCTGCTCACCCAACGGCGTCAGACTGTATTCCACGTGCGGCGGTACCACCGGATACGATACCCGGTTGATAAACCCGTCCTGCTCCAGCGCCTGTAAGGATTGCGCCAGCATCTTTTCACTGACACCGCCCATCTTACGGCGCAGATCGCTAAAACGGTGCGTGCCGTCGCGCAGCGCCACCAGAATCAATACCCCCCAACGGCTGGTGACGTGTTTTAACACCTCGCGGGAAGGACACTGCTCAGCAAATAAGTTGCCGTCGCGCAGTTGCTGAGAAAGCGTCGAAGCTGTCATTTTCATACTTACCTTTTTGTGCGTACTTACTAAAAGTAAGTTTAGGTGTTAGCGTGAGTCAACACAAGACAAAAACCTGGAGTTCCTCATGATTGCGATTACCGGCGCCACTGGCCAACTGGGCCAACACGTTATTGAAAACCTGCTGAAAACCGTTCCCGCCAGCCAGATTGTGGCGATTGTGCGTAACCCAGCGAAAGCCGCTGCCCTCAGCCAGCAGGGTATTACCGTCCGCCAGGCGGATTATACCGACGAAGCCGCCTTTACCACCGCGTTGCAAGGCATCGACAAACTGCTGCTGATCTCCTCAAGCGAAGTCGGACAGCGTACCCCACAGCACCGCAACGTGATCAATGCGGCGAAATCTGCACGTGTGAAATTCATCGCCTACACCAGCCTACTGCATGCCGATACCTCCCCGCTGGGGCTGGCAGATGAACACGTGGCAACCGAGAAGATGTTGGCAGAATCCGGCCTCGATTACGCGCTGCTACGTAACGGCTGGTACAGCGAAAACTATCTCGCCAGCGCCCCCGCCGCCCTCGAGCACGGCGTGTTTATTGGTGCCGCCGGAGACGGCAAAATCGCCGCCGCCACCCGCGCGGACTATGCTGCCGCCGCCGCGCGCGTCATCAGTGAAGAAGGCCATGCCGGAAAAATCTACGAGCTGGCGGGCGATGAAGGCTGGACGCTGAGCCAGTTGGCCGCCGAACTGGCTCAACAGAGCGGCAAAAAAGTGGTGTATCAGAACCTTAGCGAGGCCGATTTTGCCGCCGCGCTGAAAGGGTTTGGCCTGCCTGCCGGACTGGCAGAAATGTTGGCCGACTCTGATATCGGTGCCTCAAAAGGCGGGCTGTTTGACGACAGCCATACGCTGAGCACACTGATTAAACGCCCGACCACATCGCTGGCGGAGGGCGTCAGCGGCATCGTATAACTGTTAAAATTTGGTTAATTACGGTGGCATCCCCGCGCATCCTCTCTGATAATGATAAGACGATGTGTGGGGAGAGATAACGTGCAGGGTGTACCTGAGCAGTTTATTGATGAGAAAGACAGCGCCCGTTTTCGCCATCTGGCGCAGATACCGGGCGTTGAGCTGTATCATGCGCATATCTCGCGTTACGCGTTTGAGCCTCATACCCACGAAGCGTTTGGCATTGGCGCGATCGAAGCCGGCGCCGAGCGTTTTCGCTATCGTGGCACCCAGTACGTGGCACCGGCCCATTCCGTCGTGACCATGAATCCCGATGAGCTGCACACCGGCGAGGCTGAAACCGCCGACGGCTGGCGCTACCGGATGATTTATCTCGACCCCTCTCTTCTGCAAGAGGTCACCGGGATCCGCCACTGGTGGTTCCATGATGTGACGCGCCACGATCCCCACCGTTCACGCCAGATCTGTTCGCTGATCCACGGGATGTGGAACACCGAGGATCCGCTGGCACAAAAAGGATTGCTGCTCGATCTGATCGACACCTTCCAGCCACTGGCTCGTCATGCGCCGGTGTCGCGGGAAGGCGCGCATCGCTTTGATCGTGTGCGCGAATATCTGCATGATAACTACATGCACCCGGTTACGCTCGACGAACTGGCTCGCGTGGCTGCGCTCAGCCCCTGGCATTTTCAGCGCCAGTTCAAACTGCACTTTCACGTCACCCCGCATCAGATGCTCATGGCTGTTCGCCTGTGGCGCGCCAAAGATTTTCTCACGCGCGGTATGCCCGCCGCCGACGTTGCTGCGGCAACCGGCCTGACCGACCAGTCGCACCTCACCCGCGCGTTTACCCATCGCTACGGTATTACGCCTGTGCGTTATCAGAAGCAGGTTTATTCGCGCTAATGCGCAATCTCATACAATACAGCGGCGTTTTCCCTGCCTACACTCGGCGCAATGTTCAATGATGTGGATGTCAAAATGATTAGCGGTGTGTTGTACGCCCTGCTGGCGGGGTTGATGTGGGGGCTAATTTTTGTCGGGCCGTTGATCGTGCCGGAATACCCGGCGGTATTACAGTCGATGGGACGCTACCTGGCGCTGGGGCTGATTGCCCTGCCGCTGGCCTGGCTGGGTCGCGGACGTCTGCGTCAGCTATCGCGCAAGGACTGGAGAACCGCGCTGGCTCTGACGATGATGGGCAACCTGATTTATTATGTTTGTCTGGCCAGCGCCATTCAGCGCACCGGTGCGCCGGTCTCGACGATGATCATCGGCACGTTACCGGTAGTGATCCCGGTTTTCGCCAATCTGCTCTATAGCCAGCGTGATGGTAAATTATCCTGGTGGTGTTTGGCCCCGGCGCTGGTGCTGATCGGCATTGGCCTGCTGTGCGTGAATATTTCTGAGTTGAATCAGGGGTTACCTGATTTTAGCGGCTGGCGCTACGGGTCGGGTATCGCTCTGGCACTGGTTTCCGTGGTGTGCTGGGCATGGTATGCGCTGCGTAATGCCCGCTGGCTGCGTGAAAACCCCGATAAGCATCCGATGATGTGGGCCACCGCCCAGGCACTGGTGACGCTGCCCGTTTCTCTGCTCGGTTACATTGCGGCCTGCCTGTGGCTGAACGGGCAAACGCCGGACTTCTCCCTGCCCTTCGGCCCGCGTCCAGGCGTATTTATCGGCCTGATGGTCGCCATTGCGGTGCTATGTTCGTGGGTGGGGGCATTGTGCTGGAACATCGCCAGCCAAAAGCTGCCAACGGTGATCCTCGGGCCGTTGATTGTATTCGAGACGCTGGCGGGACTGCTGTATACCTTTATCTTGCGCCATGAAATGCCGTCGGCGCTGACGATTAGCGGCATCGCGTTATTGGTTATCGGTGTGGTGGTGGCCGTCAGAGCCAAGCCGGAGAAACCGAGCGTCGTCGTGGTTCCACAATCATAATGTGCCGAATGGCGCTGCACTTATCCGGCCTACGCGATAATTCCTTGTAGGCCGGATAAGGCGTTTACGCCGCCATCCGGCGCGACACTTTAAACACCGCAACGGTCTGATTCAGGCGTGCCGCCTGTTCTTCGAGCGCAGCCGCCGCTGACGCGGATTCTTCCACCAGCGAGGCGTTTTGCTGCGTCACGCGATCCATCTCGGCAACGGCCTGACCAACCTGATCGATTCCCCGACTCTGCTCATCAGAGGCCGAAGCAATCTCACCCATGATATCGGTCACGCGGGTGACGGCGCTGACGATCTCCGCCATTGTTTCACCCGCTTCATGCACCAGTGCAGTACCGGCGTTGACCCGATGACCAGAATCATCAATCAGGGCCTTAATCTCTTTCGCCGCCTGCGCGCTGCGCTGCGCCAGAGTGCGCACTTCTCCTGCTACTACCGCAAAACCACGCCCCTGTTCACCGGCCCGTGCGGCTTCTACCGCCGCGTTCAGCGCCAGAATATTGGTCTGGAAGGCAATACCGTCAATAACAGTGGTAATTTGCGCGATTTTGCTGGAACTGGTGGCAATTTCATCCATGGTACGCACCACGCCATCAACCACCGTGCCGCCTTTTTGCGCCGTCTGCGAGGCATTTTTTGCAAGGCTAGTCGCCTGTCGTGCATTATCCGCATTCTGTCTCACGGTAGCGGTGAGCTGTTCCATGCTGGCTGCCGTTTCCTCCAGCGATGCGGCCTGCTGTTCGGTACGCGAGGAGAGATCGTTACTGCCCGCGGCGATTTCACCCGCCCCGGTGTAAATGGTATCGGCCCCGTCACGCACCACGCTAACCGTGTTCGCCAGCGACTGCTGCATATCGCGGACGTTACGTGCCAGCAGCGCCATTTCATTGCTGCCGTCAGCACTGATGCTGTGGGTCAGGTCACCTGCGGCAATATGCCGAATATGTTCCATCACCTCACGCAGTGGCTTCAACAGCACGCGCTGCATGGCTATCCAGCTAACGACAATCACCGTGACCACAATCAGCATGACGGCAGACAGCAACCAGATAATTTTCTGGTAGTCATTCTCGTTATCCTGCACGCCCGCATTGGCCAGCGCGGATTGTGCCGCACGCCATTCCTGATAAACACCCTGCATTGCCGTCTGCTTTTGTTCAGCATTCTGTTTGAACATCTCTTCCAGTTTGCCTTCCGCCAGCAGCGCGTTCATTTTGGCAAGCGTGGTCGAATAAATGCCGTACTGCTCTTCCAGTCGATCAGCCAGATGTTCATCCAGACCCGGCGTTTCCGGCAACGCATAGTATTTATCGTAATGCTCTTTCGCTTCTGCCAGCAGGCGATTTGCCGTGCTTACCAGCTCTGTTAGCTGCCCGCCGTTCACCTCGCTGACCATCGTGCCCTGCAGACGCAGCATGCCCCGGTTGAGCGTGACGCGCGCCTGGTTCAGGCTAATCCACGCATCGGTAAACTCGGCCACGTTCTGGCTGGAAAGCTGAGACACGTTAAAATTTTGCTTATCGTTGTTGAGTGCGCCAATAAAGACGCCTGCGGAGATGAGCTGCATCGCGCCCAGGGAAAGTAACACGGTGATAAGTAAGGTTATCACTTTGATTCGTTTGAACATCTGTTGCCTTTTTATTATGCAGGTATTGTCTGAGGTCTAACTATCGGCAGCCGCGCCCGCTTATTTAATCTTCTGACGCGGCTTTTTTCGCCGTTTTGCGCCTTTTCAATAAGATTCAGCAGGTTAACGGAATAAGAAATTTTCGTGACAGCCATCACAAATCCCGCCACCCCGAAAGGGGTATATCCTTCGCTATAAGTTGCATTTAAAATACATCTTATATTATTGAGAATGAGGTAACGGCTATGTCTTATCGCGATCAACCTTTAGGTGAACTGGCGCTCTCTATTCCTCGCGCTTCGGCACTGTTTCGTAAGTACGATATGGATTACTGCTGCGGCGGTAAGCAAACGCTGGCACGCACTGCCGCACGTAAAGAGCTGGATGTCGAGGCTATCGAAGCCGAACTGGCAAAACTGGCTGAGCAGCCGTTGGAAAAAGACTGGCGCAGCGTGGCACTGGCAGAAATTATCGACCATATCGTCCTTCGTTATCATGACCGCCACCGCGAACAGCTGCCGGAACTGATCCTGCAGGCCACCAAAGTTGAACGCGTGCACGCAGACAAGCCAAACGTACCACGCGGTCTGGCGAAAAACCTGACCATGCTGCATGACGAGCTGTCCAGCCACATGATGAAAGAAGAGCAGATCCTGTTCCCGATGATCAAACAGGGAATGGGTAGCCAGGCGATGGGGCCAATCAGCGTAATGGAAAGCGAGCATGACGACGCCGGTGAGCTGGTCGAAGTGATCAAGCACATCACCCAAAACGTGACGCCGCCGCTGGAAGCCTGCACCACCTGGAAAGCCATGTATAACGGCATTAACGAACTGATCGACGACCTGATGGAACACATCAGTCTGGAAAACAATGTGTTGTTCCCGCGTGCCCTCGCTGGTGAATAAAAAGGGCGCCTGAGAGCGCCCTGATTGATGAAGCATTAGAGCCGCGTCGCGGCTCTTTTTTTATTAACGTACACCTGCCATACGTTTCTTACCGATAAACAACCAGCCCAGCCCCAGCGCAATGAACCACAGCGGCGTGACGATCAGCGCCTGACGGGTATCTTCTTCCAGCGTCAGCAGTACCAGCACGAACACGAAGAACGCCATGCACACCCAGCACATCACCTTGCCCCACGGCATTTTGTAAATCGACTTCTCATGCAGCTGCGGACGCTGTTTGCGGTACACCAGGTACGAGCAAAGAATGATGGTCCAGACAAACATGAACAGAATCGCCGATACGGTGGTGATCATGGTGAACGCACCGATCACGCTCGGATTAACGTACAGCATCACCACACCGCCCAGCAGGCAGATACAGGAGAAGGTTAAGCCTTTCGCCGGAACAGCACGTTTGGACAGCTTGGCGAACGCTTTCGGTGCCACGCCTTCCTGCGCCAGACCGAACAACATACGGCTAGTCGAGAACACACCGCTGTTCGCAGAAGACGCCGCAGACGTCAGAACCACAAAGTTAATCAGGCTCGCCGCCGCCGGTAAGCCGACCAGCACGAACAGTTCGACAAACGGGCTCTTGGTTGGAACCACCGAGCCCCACGGGGTGACGGACATAATCACAATCAGCGCGAACACGTAGAACATGATGATACGGATTGGAATCGAGTTAATCGCACGCGGCAGGGATTTCTCCGGATCTTTGGTTTCCGCCGCTGTCGTCCCGACCAATTCAATACCCACGAACGCAAACACCGCAATCTGGAAGCCCGCAAAGAAGCCGCTCAGGCCTTTCGGGAACCAGCCACCGTCATTCCACAGGTGGGTAAACGATGCCTGAACGCCAGTAGGTGACTGGAAGTGCGTCAGCACCATCACCAGACCAACCACGATCAGGCCGACGATGGCGACAATTTTGATCATCGCAAACCAGAATTCCATCTCACCAAACATTTTCACCGTGGCGAGGTTGAGGACCAGCAGCAGAATGATTACCGCCAGCGATGCCACCCAATCGGATAGCCCAGGGAACCAGAATTGCGCATACGCGGTAATGGCAACGACGTCCGCCATCCCGGTCACGACCCAGCAAAACCAGTAGGTCCAGCCGGTAAAATACCCAGCCCACGGCCCGAGCAGGTCGGAGGCGAAATCACTAAAAGATTTGTATTCGAGATTCGAGAGCAGCAATTCTCCCATTGCACGCATCACGAAAAACAGCATAAAACCGATGATCATATAAACAAAGATGATCGACGGCCCGGCGAGGCTGATGGTTTTCCCGGAGCCCATAAACAGGCCGGTACCGATAGCGCCACCAATGGCAATAAGTTGAATATGTCGGTTTGTGAGATTGCGCCGCAGCGACTGTTCAGACGAAGCCTCTTCGTCGGCAACGACTTTTACCTGATCTACCATGTTTTTTTCTTCCTGTACCTGTCTGTGTTGTTCAGGCTCTACGGCCTTTGGTGTGTCTA
>OJJJ01000133.1_pt1 | contig 46280 bp, 46 predicted proteins | sample 1596311 | NCBI WGS metagenome assembly OJJJ01 (sample SAMEA4350140, study PRJEB24818) | metagenome | biome: human; feature: gut; material: faeces | place: Denmark | collected 2013-09
TCTGTATCCAGCAGCGAGTGCAGAACAGGAGAAGCGAATTGAGTCATAGGTGCGCAGTAGCATCCTCTCACAGGAGCGTTTAGTACAATAAACAACTAAGAAAACCGCTGGAGTATACCCTGTTTAGCGATTTATTGAACCCCGATCACACCATAAGCTGACTTTCTGGTCGAGGGCAATTCGTGCCTCGTGTTATACAAATGTAGCAAAAAGGGTGTTTGTGCCTGAAAAGATGAACATTCTGCGTAGCGCGATTTACGCAACAGGAATAGACTGAACCCGAGACTCTACCATAGATGCTAAAGGTTTTTTATGACACAACAGCCACAAGCCAAATACCGCCACGACTACCGTGCGCCGGATTACCAGATTACTGATATTGATTTGACCTTTGACCTGGATGCTGAAAAAACCGTGGTCACTGCCGTGAGCCAGGCTGTCCGTCATGGTGCGTCTGATGCCCCTCTGCGCCTGAATGGCGAGGATCTGACCCTGGTGTCAATCCACGTGAACGACGAACCGTGGACAGAGTATAAAGAAGAAGAAGGGGCGCTGGTCATCAGCCACCTGCCGGAACGTTTTACGCTGCGTATCGTGAATGAAATCAGTCCGGCGACGAATACCGCACTGGAAGGCCTGTATCAGTCCGGCGAAGCGCTGTGCACGCAGTGCGAAGCAGAAGGTTTCCGCCATATTACCTGGTATCTCGACCGTCCTGACGTGCTGGCACGGTTTACCACTAAAATTATCGCCGATAAAACCCGCTATCCGTTCCTGCTGTCTAACGGTAACCGCATTGCTCAGGGCGAACTGGACAACGGTCGTCACTGGTTACAGTGGCAGGATCCGTTCCCGAAACCATGCTACCTGTTTGCCCTGGTAGCCGGTGATTTCGATGTTCTGAGTGACACCTTTACCACCCGTTCCGGGCGAGAAGTGGCGTTAGAGCTGTACGTCGACCGCGGCAATCTGGATCGCGCACCGTGGGCGATGACCTCGCTGAAAAATTCCATGAAGTGGGATGAAGAGCGTTTTGGCCTTGAGTATGACCTCGATATCTACATGATTGTCGCGGTGGACTTCTTTAATATGGGCGCGATGGAGAATAAAGGTCTGAACATCTTTAATTCCAAATACGTGCTGGCGCGTACCGATACCGCCACCGACAAAGATTACCTCGATATTGAGCGCGTGATCGGCCACGAATACTTCCACAACTGGACCGGCAACCGTGTGACCTGCCGCGACTGGTTCCAGTTGAGCCTGAAAGAAGGCTTAACCGTGTTCCGCGACCAGGAGTTTAGCTCCGACCTTGGCTCTCGTGCCGTTAATCGGATCAGCAACGTGCGTACCATGCGCGGTCTGCAGTTTGCCGAAGACGCCAGCCCGATGGCGCATCCTATCCGCCCGGATAGTGTCATTGAGATGAACAACTTCTATACCCTGACCGTGTACGAAAAGGGCGCAGAAGTGATCCGGATGATCCACACCCTGCTGGGTGAAGCGAATTTCCAGAAGGGGATGCAGCTTTATTTTGAGCGCCATGATGGCAGCGCAGCGACCTGTGATGATTTCGTGCAGGCGATGGAAGATGCGTCTAACGTCGATCTCTCGCATTTCCGCCGTTGGTACAGTCAGTCCGGTACGCCGATTGTGACCGTACGTGATGACTATAACCCGGCCACCGAACAGTACACGCTGACGATAAGCCAACGTACGCCGGCTACACCGGATCAGGCAGAAAAACTGCCGCTGCATATTCCTTTTGCCATTGAGTTGTACGACAACGAAGGCAAAGTGATCCCGTTGCAAAAAGGCGGGCATCCGGTGAATTCTGTGCTCAACGTCACCCAGGCGGAACAAACCTTTGTCTTTGATAACGTCTACTTCCAGCCGGTTCCGGCGCTGCTGTGCGAATTCTCTGCACCGGTAAAACTGGAATATAAATGGAGCGATCAGCAGTTAACCTTCCTGATGCGTCACGCGCGTAACGATTTCTCTCGTTGGGATGCGGCGCAAAGCCTGTTGGCCACCTATATCAAGCTGAACGTTGCTCGCCATCAGCAAGGGCAACCGCTGTCGCTGCCGGTGCACGTGGCTGATGCGTTCCGTGCCATTTTGTTGGATGAGAAAATCGATCCGGCGCTGGCGGCAGAAATCCTGACGCTGCCTTCGGCGAATGAAATTGCCGAGCTGTTTGAGATTATCGATCCAGTGGCGATTACCGACGTGCGCGAGGCGTTAACCCGTACGCTGGCTGCCGAACTGGCAGATGAGTTCCTGGCCGTGTATAACGCCAACCATCTTGCAGAATACCGCGTTGAGCATGGCGATATTGGCAAACGCACGCTGCGTAATGCTTGTCTGCGTTTCCTGGCTTTCGGCGAAACGCATCTGGCAGATACCCTGGTGAGCAAGCAGTACCGTGAAGCCAATAACATGACTGATGCGCTGGCGGCCCTGTCAGCGGCGGTAGCGGCGCAGTTGCCGTGTCGCGATGCGCTGATGCAGGCGTATGACGACAAGTGGCATCATGACGGTCTGGTGATGGATAAATGGTTTATCCTGCAGTCCACCAGCCCGGCGGACAACGTGCTGGAAACGGTACGCGGCCTGTTGCAGCATCGTTCCTTTAGCATGAGCAACCCGAACCGTATTCGTTCTTTGATTGGCGCTTTCGCGGGCAGCAACCCGGCGGCGTTCCATGCAGAAGACGGTAGCGGTTATCAGTTCCTGGTCGACATGCTGACCGAGCTGAACAGCCGTAACCCGCAGGTGGCCTCACGTTTGATTGAGCCGCTGATCCGCTTGAAACGTTATGATGCCAAACGCCAGGCGAAGATGCGTGCGGCGCTCGAGCAACTGAAAGGTCTGGAGAATCTGTCCGGCGATCTGTTCGAGAAGATAACCAAAGCGTTAGCCTGAGACGTTGACCTGTCGTTTTGTAGGCCGGAGAAGGCGGTAAAGCCGCCATCCGGCAAAATGCCCGGTGGCGCTCACGCTTACCGGGCCTACAATGTCCTGAATGTTTATCCATGCAGTCGGATTGACTGTTCTGCCTCGCCACGCTGCATCACCCGATTCAATACTTCTGCTTCCAGTTCTGCCAGGCGCACTGAACCTGGTCGGCGTGGACGTGGAATATCTACCGTCAAATCCAGACCAATTTTTCCCTCTTCAATCAGCAACACGCGATCGGCCATCGCCACCGCTTCGCTGACATCATGGGTGACCAGCAGTACGGTAAATCCCTGCTTTTGCCACAGCGAGACAATCAAATCTTGCATTTCCAGACGGGTTAACGCATCCAGTGCGCCCAGTGGTTCATCCAGCAACAGTAATCCGGGACGATGAATCAGTGCCCGTGCCAGCGCCACGCGCTGTTTTTGCCCACCGGAAAGGGCGGCAGGCCATTCCTGCGCCCGATTTTCCAGCCCAACAGACGTCAGTGCATCCCGGGCTGCATCTTGCCAGTGGCCATTAAGGCCCAGTCCTACGTTATCAATGACCGACTTCCACGGCAGCAGGCGTGCGTCCTGAAACATCATTCGCGTATCATGCTGAATATCTGCCAGCGGCGCGGTGCCGGCGAACAATTCCCCTGAGGTGGGCGATTCCAGACCGGCCAGCAGACGCAGCAGGGTACTTTTCCCGCCGCCGCTGCGGCCCACCACGGCAACAAATTGCCCCGCTGGAACAGGCAAATCTAGCTGATTGAGCACCGTATTGGCGCCGTAGCGTTTTGTTACGCCGCTAAGCAGTAGCGGAATTCCCTGATTTAAACGCGTGGTATTCATACGGTGACCTCCTTCGCATGGTAAGCCGGGTTCCAGCGTAGCCAGCTACGTTCCAGTAGTTGCGCGCTGATGTCGGCCAACTTGCCGAGCAGGGCGTAGAGAATGATGGCCACCACGACCACATCCGTTTGCAGAAATTCGCGGGCATTCATTGCCAGGTAGCCGATGCCAGCGTTCGCTGAAATGGTTTCTGCCACGATAAGCGTCAGCCACATCAGCCCAAGGGAAAAACGTACGCCTACCATGATCGAGGGCAGAGCGCCGGGCAGGATCACATGGATAAACAGTGAAATACCGGATAACCCATAGCTGCGAGCCATTTCCACCAGCCCGCGATCGATATTGCGGATCCCGTGCCAGGTATTGATGTAAATAGGGAACAAGGTACCCAGTGCAACGAGAAAGATCTTGGCGGATTCATCAATACCGAACCACAAAATGACCAGAGGGATCAGCGCCAGATGCGGTATGTTACGCAGCATCTGCACCGAGGTGTCCAGCAACCGTTCCCCCCAGCGTGACAGGCCGCTTATCAGCCCCAGCGTCAGGCCAATCGATCCGCCAATAGAAAAGCCGATCGCTGCCCGCCAGGTACTGATCGCCAGATGCTGCCAAAGCTCACCGCTGACGGAAAGCGTCCAGAAGGCTTCCACCACACCTTCCGGAGAGGGCAGGATGCGGGTGGACAGCCAGCCCATGGACGATGCCAGCTGCCAGAGCGCCACCAGACCAACCGGTAAAAACCACGGAGCAAAGCGCAGTAACCACTTATTTTGCGGCGTTGCCATCATCGGGCTCCTTAGCGTTGCGCGACGCTACGCGGAATAAATTCGTTCGCCACGGCTTCACCTTGTTGATGCAGGCGTTGCGGCTGCGGTATTTCTGGGATCGAGACATCCAGATGCGGGAACAGCAGTTCGCCGACCTTGTACGCCTCTTCCAGATGTGGATACCCGGACAACACAAAGCTGTCGATACCCAGCGCGGCATACTCGTTAATCCGTGCCGCCACCGTTGGACCATCCCCCACCAGTGCGGTCCCGGCCCCGCCACGTACCAGTCCAACGCCCGCCCACAAGTTCGGGCTAATTTCCAGTTGGTCGCGCTTGCCGTTGTGCAGCGCTGCCATTCGGTGCTGGCCCACAGAGTCGGTTCTGGCGAAAGCGGCCTGGGCTTTGGCAATGGTGTCATCATCCAGATGGGCAATCAGGCGATCCGCTGCCTGCCATGCCTCTGCGGTGGTTTCGCGCACAATCACGTGCAGGCGAATACCAAAGCGGATCTTACGCCCAAGCGCCGCTGCTTTTGCCCGTACTTGCTCTATCTTCTCTTTCACCAATTCGGGCGGTTCACCCCAGGTCAGGTAGAGATCCACCTGCTCAGCGGCCAGTTCCTGCGCTACGTCGGAAGACCCGCCGAAGTACAGTGGCGGATGGGGTTGTTGCACGGGCGGGAAAAAGAGTTTTGCCCCATGGACGTGAACGTGTTTACCGTTAAAATCCACGGTGTCGCCCTGTAGCAAGCGTCGCCATACCTGGGTAAATTCAGCGGAGGCTTCATAACGCTCAGTGTGATCGAGAAAAACACCATCACCTGCTAACTCTTGTGGATCGCTCCCGGTTACCAAATTAAACAGCGCCCGACCGTTAGACAGTCTGTCGAGCGTCGCCGCCTGGCGTGCTGCCACCGTGGGGGACGTCACGCTGGGGCGCAGCGCGACCAGAAATTTTAACCGCTGGGTGACTGGGATCATTGAGGCGGCAACCAGCCAGGCATCTTCACAGGAGCGGCCTGTCGGGATCAGTACCCCGGTAAATCCCAGGCGGTCGGCAGTTTGCGCGATTTGTTGCAGATAACCATGATCGACCGGGCGTGCACCTTCTTCTGTTCCCAGATAATGGCCGTCACCGTGAGTGGGTAAAAACCAGAACATGTTCAGACTCATAATTTTGCTCCTGTCTGCTGGGTGGGTTGCCAGATACGCTGGCGAATGTCGATTTTTTTCGGCACCAGCCGATTGTCATAAAACAGATCGGCAGTTTGTTGCTGCAATGCGGCAACAGAAGCGCTGACGGGCGTAATGGAGGTTGGCGGGCGATGGTCCAGATAGGACGCTATGACCGGCTCAGGCAGCCCCATTGTTTTCGCCAACAGGGTAATGCTCTGCTGGCGTTGGCTGAGCGTTAAGGCATCGGCCTGGCTGAAGGTGTCCAGCACGCCAGGAATAAATGCGCTGTTTTTCTCGGCATAAGGGCGTGCGGCGAGATAAAACGATCCGGTCTGTTTAAGATCGGTTCCGTCTTTGAGTACGCGTACATCACCCTGCAGCAAGGCGGCGGAGTAGTACGGATCCCAAATTGCCCATGCATCCACATTCCCCTGTTGGAAAGCGGCACGCGCATCGGCGGGCGTCAGCCAGGTGGCCTGGATATCGGTAAACTTCAACCCGGCCTGCTGCAGGGCCCTCAACAGCAGATTGTGCGCGCTGGAGCCTTTCTGGAAGGCGACCTTATGCCCTTTAAGTTCTGCGACGGTGTGGATGGGGCTGTCTTTCGGTACCAAAATCACTTCTGCATGCGGTTTTGGCGGTTCGACGCCGACATAGACCAGATCGGCCCCGGCGGCCTGAGCAAAAATCGGCGGGATATCACCCGTGCTGCCCAGATCGATGCTGCCGATATTGAGCGCCTCCAGCATTTGCGGGCCGGCTGGAAACTCCACCCAGGAGATTTTTGTTTGCGGGTAACGTTTTTCCAGCAACTGATGGCTTTTAGCCAGCACCATGCTGACGCTGCCTTTCTGATAGCCAATGCGCAGGGCGTCTGGCGCGGTCTCTGCGGCGTGAACCAGCGTGGATAAAGACAGCAGTCCGGTCAGCGCCAGCCACGATGTATGGCGTTTGAGTAAATTAAGCATGGGCGGCACCCCGCAGCGTGTTCACGTGCACAAATTGGACATCACGACGCTGCAACGCCTGCCAAAAGGTCTCGAGTGCACTGTCCAGGCGTAATTGCAGGTTCGGCGTAAACTGCGGCTTATGTTGATAATCAATAACCTGCGAATCATCGGCGAAAACGCCGTGCAGGATCTCCTGGGCCTTCAGTGCGCTGAGTACTGGTTTCAGGGCGTAATCGACGGCCAGTAAATGTGCCACGGTGCCGCCGGTGGCCAGTGGCAACACGACTTTGCCTTCCAGTGCACGTTCGGGGAGCAGGTCGAGCAAGGTTTTCAATGCCCCGGAATAGGCCGCTTTGTAGACCGGCGTGGCGACAATCAGTCCGTCTGCATCCTGCAACTGTTCGATAAACGTCTTCAGTGCCGGACTGTCGAAGCGCGCATAGATCAGATCCTCGGGCTCAAAATTGTGCAGATTCCAGTGATAGACCTCGACATCCTGTCCATGCAGTTTTTCTCGCGCATATTCCAGTAGGGCGCTGGAGCGAGAGGGGAAGCGTGGGCTTCCCGCCAGAGTGATAACGCGCATATTTATATTCTCTCCTTATAACCAATTGTTCGTTTTTATTTAACATTGATAACAATTTGTGCAGTCTGGCAGAGAGATTTTGTTTATCGAAATGATTTATGCGGGATAGAAAAGTTGAAAAATGCATAAAACGAGGAGAAGAAAGAAAACGTTTGCGTTTTATTGCCGCAGGTCAATTCCCTTTTTGTTCATGATCGCACATAATACGCCCCCGGTTTGCACACCGGGAATCCAGGAGAGTTCATGTACTACCCCTTCGTTCGTAAAGCCCTTTTTCAGCTCGATCCAGAGCGCGCTCATGAATTGACATTCCAGCAATTACGTCGCATTACGGGCACGCCGCTCGAAGCGCTTGTCCGCCAGAAAGTACCGGCAAAACCGGTGACCTGCATGGGGCTGACATTTAAGAATCCGCTCGGTCTTGCCGCCGGGCTGGATAAAGACGGGGAGTGCATTGATGCACTCGGTGCAATGGGGTTCGGCTCAATTGAGATAGGCACCGTGACGCCACGTCCTCAATCGGGTAATGATAAGCCACGTCTTTTCCGTCTGGTTGACGCAGAAGGTTTGATCAACCGCATGGGCTTCAATAACCTGGGCGTTGATAACCTGGTAGAGAACGTTAAGAAATCGCATTTTGACGGCATTCTGGGGATCAATATTGGTAAGAACAAAGATACCCCGGTAGAGAATGGTAAAGATGACTATCTGATTTGTATGGAAAAAGTCTATGCTTATGCTGGCTATATTGCGATTAATATTTCCTCACCTAATACACCAGGGTTACGCACGCTGCAATACGGCGAAGCGCTGGATGATTTGCTGACGGCAATTAAAAATAAGCAAAACGATCTCCAGGCGATCCACCATAAATATGTTCCGGTGGCGGTAAAGATCGCCCCGGATCTTTCTGAAGAAGAACTGATCCAGGTAGCCGACAGTTTAGTTCGCCATAATATTGATGGCGTCATTGCCACCAACACCACGCTCGATCGCTCCCTGGTACAGGGAATGAAAAATTGCGATCAAATGGGTGGCCTGAGTGGTCGACCGTTACAATTAAAAAGCACCGAAATTATTCGCATGTTGTCCCGGGAATTAAAAGGGCAACTGCCGATTATCGGGGTTGGCGGTATCGACTCAGTCATCGCTGCGCGTGAGAAAATAGCCGCAGGGGCTTCCCTGGTTCAGATTTATTCCGGCTTTATTTTTAAAGGCCCGCCGTTGATTAAAGAAATCATCACCAATATCTGAATACTACCTTAATCACAAACCAGGGCTTTATTTCTGGCCCTGGTTGTTTTATATTCCTTTACTGTTGCTTATTTAAACATTCTGAGCTTTTATTATTAGGGCAATAAACGAAGCGGCAAAAGGATACTGTCGTAACGACGATGATTAAGGAATGGAGAGATACTGATGCGAATTAAACCCGACGATAACTGGCGCTGGTATTATGATGAAGAGCACGATCGTATGATGCTCGATTTAGCCAATGGCATGTTATTTCGTTCGCGTTTTGCGCGCAAAATGCTCACACCCGATGCATTCTCTCCGTCCGGTTTTTGCGTTGATGATGCCGCGCTTTATTTTTCTTTTGAAGAAAAATGCCGTGATCTGGATTTAGCCAAAGAACAAAAAGCGGAGCTGGTACTCAATGCGCTGGTGGCTATTCGTTATCTAAAACCGCAAATGCCAAAAAGCTGGCACTTTGTGGCGCACACTGTTAGTTGGTCACCGAGGACAGGTGACGCTGCCTGCGTGTATTTAAGCGATACCGAGGAACAGGTCAATCTGTTAGTGGTTGAGCCGGGGGAAAATGCGGCCCTGTGTCTGTTGGCACAACCGGGCGTGGTTATTGCCGGGCGCACCATGCAGCTTGGCGACGCCATTAAAATCATGAATGACAGACTGAAACCGCAACTCCCTGTCGACAGTTTCAGCCTTGAGCAGGCCGTTTAACTCTCCAGCCTGACCGCTGTTTTTGGCACACAACTGCAGCAAAGAATCGTCCCGTCATCACCCATCGCTGATTTTTTCAGCGGACTGACTTCGCCCTCTACCAGCCGAATCCGGCAGCATCCGCAGATCCCCGCCCTGCACGAATAAGGAACCCGGATCCCCTGGTTTTCCAGTTGTTCCAGTAACACCTGTTGATTGTTGCCACGAAAGGTGTGCCCCTGCCAGTCGATAAGTACGCTGGCATCAGGCTGCTGCTGTTGTGCAACAGTGTCATCGGAAGCCACCGCGCCGTAAGCTCGGGCGGGCCCGGTGGCCAAAATTTCAACTTCATCGCCAACGCGGATCACGCCGCTGTTGCGGGCAATGAGATTCTGACCGAAATCAACATCGCCGTTGTCCACCGCACTGCGGAAGGTTTGCAGCGTTGCCAGCGGCTCGCCGGACGGATGCTTCTGGCCTTTTTCAGGGCTGATAGTGGTGAAAATACAGCGGCTGCAGGGTTTTGACACATCAAAGATGACCTCGCCAATGCGAATCACCTTCCAGGTGTCTTCTTCCCAGGCGCTAGCCCCTGAGACCACCAGGTTGGGGCGAAACTGCTCCATTCGGATACTGGCTGGGCAGCGTTGCTGCACATCGCGCAGTGAGGCTTCATTAGTCAGAAGGTAAGGAAAACCATCGGCGAACGAGAGCGGTACGCCGTCGTGGCGTTTGACCCGGCGGGTTAGCTGTGGGCCAACCCAGCGCAACTGTACATCGCGCGAGAAAAAACCGCTGAGCCACTGATTGATAGCTGTTGGCGCGATACGTGCAGTAAAATGGTTTCCCCAGACTTCTGTTGGCGCATCCTGGGTGGTGAAGTCGGCAAAACGGACCACCGCACTGCTGCCGGCGGGTGCGGTTAAGTGCAACCCATCGTGTAAAGGGGAAGGGGTAAAACGGACCATCTGGGGGAACTGCCGGGCGGTGATGAACGTTCCGTCGGGTTCGGTAACCATAAAGATGCGGTCAAAGGCCAGACCGCTAACGTCTGCCAGGGCGTGCGTGAGCCCAATACCGCGCATTGATTTAACCGGATGAACAAAAAGTCGGGTTAACGTTACCACTGTACAGCCCCTCGAACGAAAATAAGCCTTCAACTTTATGACAAGGGCGCGAGATTAGCTATAATGCGCAGCAATTTTATTGGAGTAAAAGTGACATTATGAATTCTCTGTTTGCCAGTACGGCCCGTGGGCTGGAAGAGCTGTTAAAAACTGAACTGGAAAACCTCGGCGCCGCGGAGTGCCAGGTGGTTCAGGGTGGGGTCCATTTTAAGGGCGACACGCGGCTTGTTTACCAGAGCCTGATGTGGAGCCGCCTGGCCTCGCGCATTATCCTGCCGATGGGAGAGTGCACGGTCTACAGCGATCTTGATCTGTACCTCGGTGTTCAGGCAATCGACTGGACAGAGATATTTAACCCTGGAGCGACGTTTGCCGTGCATTTTAGCGGCTTGAACGACACCATTCGCAACAGCCAGTACGGCGCATTAAAAGTAAAGGACGCGATTGTCGATTCCTTTACCCGTAAAAATATGGCCCGTCCGAATGTGGATCGCGAATCCCCGGATCTGCGTATCAACGTCTGGCTGAACAAAGATACCGCCAGCATAGCCCTCGATCTTAGCGGTGATGGTCTGCATCAGCGCGGCTATCGCGATCGTGCCGGTCAGGCGCCGATCAAAGAGACGCTGGCTGCGGCTATCGTGATGCGTTCTGGCTGGCAGCCGGGTACGCCGCTGCTCGATCCGATGTGTGGTTCCGGTACGCTGCTGATTGAAGCCGCGATGTGGGCAACCGATCGCGCACCCGGTCTGCACCGTGGCTACTGGGGCTTTAACGGTTGGGCGCAGCATGATGAAGCGGTCTGGCAAGAGGTGAAAGCGGAAGCACAGGTTCGCGCGCGTAAAGGGCTGGCGGACTATACGTCGCACTTCTATGGCTCTGATAGCGACGTCCGAGTGATTGAGAAAGCGCGCAGCAACGCCCGCCGCGCTGGGATTGCCGATCTGGTGACATTTGACGTCAAAGACGTAGCGAAACTGAGTAACCCGCTACCGCAAGGTCCGTATGGTACCGTTATCAGCAACCCGCCGTACGGTGAACGTCTGGATAGCGAACCGGCGCTGATCGCATTGCACAGCCTGCTGGGCCGCACGATGAAAAACCAGTTTGGCGGCTGGAATCTGTCGCTGTTCAGCGCCTCACCGGATTTGCTCAGCAGTCTGCAATTGCGCGCTGACAAGCAGTTTAAAGCCAAAAATGGCCCGCTGGATTGCGTACAAAAAAACTATCACGTCGCGGAAACCACCGCAGACAGCAAGCCTGCCACGGTGGCGGAAGACTACGCTAACCGTCTGCGTAAAAATATCAAAAAGCTGGAAAAATGGGCGCGTCAGGAAGGCATTGAATGCTATCGCCTGTACGATGCTGACCTGCCAGAATACAACGTCGCGGTCGACCGCTACGGTGACTGGGTTGTGGTTCAGGAATACGCGCCGCCGAAGACGGTTGATGCCCAGAAGGCTCGCCAGCGTCTGTTTGACATCATTGCCGCCACGCTGTCGGTACTGGAGATTGCGCCGAATAAACTGGTGCTGAAAACCCGTGAACGGCAGAAAGGGAAAAACCAGTATCAGAAGATGAATGAGAAGGGTGAATTTATTGAGGTGAGCGAGTACAACGCGCGCCTGTGGGTTAACCTGACCGACTATCTTGATACCGGTCTGTTCCTGGACCACCGTATAGCGCGCCGCATGCTGGGCCAGATGAGCAAGGGTAAAGATTTCCTCAATCTGTTCTCGTATACCGGCAGCGCCAGCGTACACGCCGGGCTTGGCGGTGCGCGCAGCACCACAACGGTCGATATGTCTCGTACTTATCTGGAGTGGGCGGAACGTAACCTGCGACTCAACGGGCTGAGCGGCCGCGCGCATCGTTTAATTCAGGCCGACTGCCTGGGCTGGCTGCGCGAAGCCAATGAACAGTTTGATCTGATCTTCATCGATCCACCGACCTTCTCTAACTCAAAACGTATGGAAGACTCGTTTGACGTGCAGCGCGATCATCTGGCGCTAATGAAAGATCTGAAGCGTCTGCTGCGTAAAGACGGCACGATCATGTTCTCTAACAACAAACGTGGATTCCGTATGGATCTCGACGGACTGGCTGAACTGGGATTGAAAGCACAAGAAATTACCCAAAAAACGCTTTCTCAGGACTTTGCCCGTAACCGTCAGATCCACAATTGCTGGCTGATTACCGCAGCCTGAAAGGAAAAATAAATGTCATTAATCAGTATGCATGGTGCATGGCTGTCGTTCAGCGATGCGCCGCTTCTTGATAATGCTGAACTGCATATCGAAGATAACGAGCGCGTTTGTCTGGTTGGCCGTAACGGCGCGGGCAAATCGACGCTGATGAAGATCCTCAACCGTGAGCAGGGTCTTGACGACGGACGTATTATTTATGAACAGGATCTGGTTGTGGCACGTCTGCAGCAGGATCCGCCGCGTAACGTGCAGGGTACCGTCTACGATTTCGTTGCCGAAGGGATTGCAGAGCAGGCGGTGTATCTCAAGCGTTACCATGATATTTCGCATCTGGTGATCACCGATCCGAGTGATAAAAACCTGCAGGAACTGGCGAAGGTTCAGGAACAGCTGGATCACCACAATCTGTGGCAACTGGAAAACCGCATCAATGAAGTACTGGAACAGCTTGGGCTGGAGCCAGACATGGAACTGGCATCGCTTTCCGGGGGGTGGCTGCGTAAAGCCGCACTGGGCCGGGCGTTAGTCAGCAATCCACGCGTATTGTTGCTGGATGAACCGACCAACCATCTGGATATCGAAACCATCGACTGGCTGGAAGGGTTCCTGAAAACCTTCAATGGAACGATCATCTTCATTTCTCACGACCGTTCGTTTATTCGCAATATGGCAACGCGTATTGTCGATCTCGATCGCGGCAAGCTGGTGACCTATCCGGGTAATTACGATCAGTACCTGCTGGAGAAAGAAGAAGCGCTGCGTGTAGAAGAGCTACAGAATGCGGAGTTTGATCGCAAACTGGCGCAGGAAGAGGTCTGGATCCGTCAGGGCATTAAAGCGCGCCGTACACGTAACGAAGGCCGCGTACGTGCGCTGAAGGCGATGCGTCGTGAGCGTGGCGAGCGTCGTGAAGTGATGGGTACTGCGAAGATGCAGGTCGAAGAGGCGAGCCGTTCGGGTAAAATCGTCTTTGAAATGGAGAATGTTGATTACCAGATTAACGGTAAACAACTGGTGAAAGACTTCTCGGCGCAGGTACAGCGTAGTGACAAAATTGCGCTAATTGGACCTAACGGTTGCGGTAAAACAACGCTAATCAAGCTGATGTTGGGTCAGTTACAGGCTGACAGCGGTCGTATCCATGTCGGTACCAAGCTGGAAGTGGCTTATTTTGACCAACACCGCGCGGAGCTGGATCCGGATAAAACCGTCATGGATAACCTGTCGGAAGGTAAGCAAGAGGTGATGGTCAACGGTAAACCACGTCACGTGCTGGGCTACCTGCAGGACTTCCTGTTCCACCCTAAGCGTGCGATGACACCAGTGCGTGCGCTCTCCGGTGGGGAACGAAACCGTCTGTTACTGGCGCGTCTTTTTCTGAAGCCCAGCAATCTTTTGATTCTCGATGAACCAACGAACGATCTCGACGTCGAAACGCTGGAACTTCTCGAAGAGTTGATTGACGGTTATCAGGGAACCGTGTTGCTGGTTAGCCACGATCGTCAGTTTGTTGATAACACCGTTACCGAGTGTTGGATCTTCGAAGGCGGCGGCAAAATTGGTCGTTATGTAGGCGGTTACCATGACGCACGTGAGCAGCAGTCACAGTATGTGGCGTTTAAACAGCCTGTTGCCAAAAAAACAGAGGAAGTTGCTGCCCCTAAAGCAGAAATTGTAAAACGCGGCACCAGCAAACTAAGCTATAAACACCAGCGCGAACTGGAGCAGCTCCCTGCGCAGCTTGAAGAGCTGGAAGCTAAACTGGAAACGTTGCAGGCCCAGGTTGCTGATGCTTCTTTTTTCAGTCAGCCACATGAGCAAACGCAGCAGGTATTAGCTAATCTGAGCGAAGCGGAACAAGAACTTGAGCAAGCCTTTGAGCGCTGGGAGTATCTTGAGTCTTTGAAGAATGGCGCATAATTAAAGGAGCGCATATGTGCGAACATCACCATGCCGCGAAGCATATTTTGTGCTCGCAGTGTGACATGCTGGTGGCATTACCGAGCCTGACGCATGGTCAAAAAGCGGCATGTCCAAGATGTGGCACGACATTAACCGTTGCGTGGGACGCGCCAAGACAGCGTCCCACCGCGTATGTTATCGCAGCATTGTTCATGCTGCTTTTATCGAACCTTTTTCCCTTTGTGAACATGAATGTCGCAGGGGTGAGCAGCGAAGTCACGTTGCTGGAAATCCCCGGCGTTCTGTTTTCAGAAGACTACGCCAGTCTTGGCACCTTCTTTTTATTATTCGTGCAGTTGGTTCCTGCTTTTTGCCTGTTCACCATCTTATTGCTGGTGAACCGGGTTGAGATGCCCTGGCGGCTGAAAGCGTGGCTGGCGCGGATTCTGTTTCAGTTAAAAAGCTGGGGAATGGCAGAAATTTTCCTCGCAGGCGTGTTGGTGAGCTTTGTTAAGCTGATGGCCTATGGCGATATCGGCGTGGGGAGCAGCTTTATCCCGTGGTGCCTGTTTTGCGTTCTTCAGCTGCGCGCCTTTCAGTGTGTTGATCGTCGCTGGCTGTGGGATGATATCGCGCCAATGCCGGAGGTTAAGCAGGTCTTAAAGCCCGGTGTACCTGGTATTCACCAGGGGCTACGTTCCTGCTCCTGTTGTACCGCGATTCTTCCCGCTGACGAGCCGGTCTGCCCGCGCTGTCAGACAACGGGCTACGTGCGACGTAAAAACAGTCTGCAATGGACGCTGGCACTCCTGTTCACGTCGATCATGCTGTATCTGCCCGCCAATATTATGCCGATCATGATTACCGATTTGTTAGGGTCAAAACTGCCATCAACCATTATTGAAGGCGTCGTTTTAATCTGGAGCGAAGGTTCTTATCCAGTGGCGGCGGTCATCTTTATTGCCAGTATTCTGGTGCCGACGCTAAAAATGATCGCCATTGCCTGGCTGTGCTGGGATGCCAAAGGGCACGGCAAACGCGACAGTGAACGTATGCATTTCATTTATGAAGTTGTGGAATTTGTCGGTCGTTGGTCAATGATCGATGTTTTTGTTATTGCGGTACTCTCTGCGCTGGTGCGTATGGGAGGGTTGATGAACATTTATCCTGCAATGGGTGCATTGATGTTTGCTTTAGTCGTCATTATGACAATGTTTTCTGCGATGACGTTTGATCCACGTCTGTCGTGGGACCGTGAACCAGAACCAGGCCATGAGGAGTCCTGACAGCATGGAATCTAAAAGTGGGGAAGCCAAAGTGCAAAAGGTTAAAAACTGGTCGCCCGTGTGGATATTCCCAATCGTCACCGCACTCATCGGCGCGTGGGTCCTGTTTTATCACTACAGTCATCAGGGGCCGGTCGTCACGCTGATTACAACCAACGCTGAAGGTATTGAAGGTGGTAAAACCACGATCAAGAGCCGCAGCGTGGATGTCGGTGTCGTTGAGAGCGCCACACTGACCGACGATTTGACGCATGTGGAGATTAAAGCACGTCTCAATTCTGGTATGGAAAAGCTGCTGCATAAAGACTCGGTCTTTTGGGTAGTGAAGCCGCAGGTGGGACGTGAAGGTATCAGTGGCTTAGGCACGCTGTTATCCGGGGCGTATATTGAACTGCAGCCGGGTAACAAAGGCAGCCAGCTCGCCAATTATCAGTTGCTGGACTCTCCACCGCTGGCACCGCCAGATGCGAAGGGGATCCGCGTGATTTTGGACAGCAAAAAAGCCGGTCAGCTTAGCCCGGGAGACCCGGTGTTGTTCCGCGGGTATCGCGTAGGGTCAGTTGAGACCAGCACCTTTGATGCGCAAAAACGCTCCATCAGCTATCAGCTTTTCATTAATGCGCCAAACGATCGCCTGGTCACCAGCAACGTACGTTTCTGGAAGGACAGCGGTATTGCCGTCGATCTCACCTCAGCGGGGATGCGCGTAGAAATGGGATCGCTAACTACGCTGTTTGGCGGTGGAGTCAGCTTTGATGTGCCGGAGGGGTTAGAACAAGGCCAGCCGGTTGCACAACAGGCTACGTTCAGCCTCTATGACGATCAAAAAAGTATTCAGGACTCGCTGTATACGGATCACATTGATTACCTGATGTTCTTTAAAGACTCGATTCGCGGGTTGCAGCCAGGTGCGCCGCTGGAGTTCCGTGGTATTCGCCTCGGTACGGTTAGCAAGGTGCCTTTCTTTGCCCCGAATATGCGTCAGGTGTTCAATGATGATTACCGTATTCCGGTGCTGGTGCGTATTGAACCTGAACGCTTGAAGGCGCAGTTGGGGGAGGATACTGATGTCGGTTCCCATCTGGCGGAATTGCTCAAGCGTGGGTTAAGAGGCTCCCTGAAAACAGGGAATCTGGTCACCGGGGCGCTGTATGTCGATCTGGACTTCTATCCGAAAGAACCGCCAATTTCGGGCGTGCGCGAATTTAATGGTTATCAAATTATCCCGACCGTGAGTAGTGGTCTGGCGCAGATCCAGCAACGTTTGATGGAAGCGTTGGATAAGATAAATAATCTGCCGCTGAATCCGATGATCGAGCAGGCGACCACGACGCTTTCAGAAAGCCAGCGCACGATGAAACATCTGCAAACGACGCTGGATAACATGAATAAGATCACCGGTAGCCAGTCGATGCAGCAGCTTCCTGCGGATATGCAGAATACACTGCGCGAACTGAATCGTAGTATGCAGGGCTTCCAGCCAGGTTCTGCGGCCTATAACAAGATGGTGGCAGATATGCAGCGTCTTGATCAGGTTCTGCGTGAGCTGCAGCCGGTATTGAAAACGTTGAACGATAAGAGTAACGCGCTGGTGTTTGAAGCGAAGGACAAAAAAGATCCAGAGCCGAAGAGGGCGAAACAATGAAAAAGTGGCTAGTGGTGATGATGGCGGTCTGGCTGACGTCATGTAGCTCCAGCGGAGAGAATAAAAGCTATTACCAGCTCCCTATCGCCCAAGGGGGCGTACAGAGTAGCGCTAACCAGGGTAACCGTCTGTTGTGGGTTGAGCAGGTGGCGGTACCGGATTACCTGGCAGGTAATGGCGTGGTGTACCAAACCAGTGATGTGAAGTACGTTATTGCCAACAGTAATCTGTGGGCCAGCCCGTTAGATCAGCAGTTGCGTAACACTCTCGTCGCCAACCTGAGCACGCAGTTGCCAGGGTGGGTGGTTGCCTCTCAACCGTTGGGCAGTACGCAGGACACGCTCAATGTGACGGTAACCGGCTTCCATGGCCGCTACGATGGTAAAGTGATCGTCAGTGGTGAATGGTTGCTGAATCACCAGGGACAACTGATTAAGCGCCCGTTCCACATCGAAGCCATGCAGACGCAAGATGGCTATGATGAGATGGTGAAGGTACTGGCCAGCGCATGGAGTCAGGAGGCGACGGCTATCGCTCAAGAACTGAAACGCATTCCTTAAGCTTAAATAATTGTAAATTACACCGCCTTCGGCTCAGCGCCCTGGGCGGTTTTTTTTATTTTTTTCGCGATTGATATAACTGTTCTGACTCATGATTTTTGTATAGATGATTTACCGGGTAGCTCACAAATATGACACTGGCGTGAATTTTGCGCATTGACGAGTCAGATGTTTCGGGGTATTCGTTTAGTGTGATTGCACACTTAGTAATCACTGTTTTCTTTTCCACCAGACCCAAAGATGAGGGAAACGAGGCATGAAGAGACAAAAACGAGATCGCCTGGAACGGGCACATCAACGTGGATATCAGGCCGGCATCGCCGGACGCTCAAAAGAAATGTGTCCCTATCAGACGCTGAATCAAAGGTCATACTGGCTGGGAGGCTGGCGAGAAGCCATGGGGGATAGGGTGTTAATGGCCTGATTCTGTCTCTTTAGATAAAAGAAACCTCCGCATTGCGGAGGTTTCGCCTTTTGTAGCGTCTTATCAGGCTAACAGATGTCCGCAATTAGAACGCAGACGTATCCTGGAAAAGGCCTACTTTCAGATCGTTCGCCGTGTAGATCAGACGACCATCAACCAGCACTTCACCATCGGCCAGGCCCATGATCAGGCGGCGGTTAACGATACGTTTGAAGTGAATGCGGTAAGTGACTTTCTTCGCGGTCGGCAGAACCTGACCGGTGAATTTTACTTCACCCACGCCCAGTGCGCGGCCTTTACCTTCACCACCGAGCCAGCCGAGATAGAATCCAACCAGCTGCCACATGGCATCCAGACCCAGGCAGCCTGGCATCACCGGATCGCCAATAAAATGGCAACCGAAGAACCACAGGTCCGGGTTGATATCCAGTTCAGCTTCAACATAACCTTTGTCAAAGTTGCCACCGGTTTCGGTCATCTTGATGACACGGTCCATCATCAGCATGCTTGGTGCAGGCAGTTGTGGGCCTTTTGCGCCAAACAGCTCACCGCGACCAGAGGCAAGAAGGTCTTCTTTTGTATAGGATTCGCGTTTATCTACCATGTTCTCTGTAAGCCTTATCTTATTGAAGCACGCAGGATAGCTAACACGTGTACGCTGAACAAGTCCGATCAGTTCGGAATAATCCAGTTCAGCCAACGCAGCGGCCATGGAAAACGGTGACGACCTTCCTGTTGCGTTGCCGCAGCAATACGCTCCTGGATAGTTTGCATCAACGTTGTTTGGCCTTCGCCATCCCACACCAAATTTAACAACAGTGGCAACGCATCGGTCACGTCATCCACCGCCCAAATAGTGAACTTCTCTTCTTCAACGGCCTGTAACAGGGCTGGCGGCAGGCTCAGGTGCCTGACGTTGGCTGAAGGGATAATCACGCCCTGCGTACCGGTTAATTCACGCTGCTGGCAGATAGTGAAGAAACCTTCAATTTTCTCGTTCAGGCCACCGACAGGTTGCGCCCGGCCAAACTGATCGACAGAACCGGTAATCGCGATGCTTTGATTGACAGGAACATCGGCAAGGGCGCTAATTAATGCGCACAGTTCAGCCATGGATGCACTGTCTCCATCTACTTCGCTGTAGGATTGCTCGAAGGTTAGCGAGGCAGAGAAGGGGATTTGCTGTTCGAGCTGCAGTTCCGACATCAGGAACGCCTGCATGATCATCATACCCTTGGCATGAATATTTCCGCCCAGTTCGGCTTTACGCTCAACATCGGTAAATTCGCCATCGCCAATATGCACAACGCAGCTGATACGAGAAGGTTCACCAAACGCGCGAGGATGCCCTGGAAACTCAATCACCGACAGCGCGTTTATTTGTCCAATTTGCTCGCCTTCCGTCTCGATAAGGATCTGCTCTTGCAGGATTTCATCCTGCATGCGTTCGGCCAGGAAACCTTCCCGCCATTCGCGTTGCGCCAGCATCAGACCCAGCTGTTCTGCGCTGCAGGTTTCGCCTTCACAAAGGGGGGCCACTTCCTTGAACTGGCGGATGATCCACAGCGGATTAAGCGGTAATGTCGCCTGATCGCCGGTATAACGAACGGCCTCACGCACCAGCGTTTGCCAGGCGTCAGGGGCGGGAAAGGGAAGATTGTTGCGTATGGCGGTATGCGTGACCCACTGACACCACTGGGTCATGGTTTCAACATCCACTATCTGCAGATTATCTTCAAACTCGCTGTAAATTGCCTGTTCAGCTAATTCTGGTTCCATTTCCTGGAAATCGGCCAGCGACTCACGCTCACCGACTAACACCACTTTCAGTTTCAGCGGCATAGACGGTACGGAGACAGGAAGTGGACGAGATTCGTCGAAAGCTACCCAGTCAAAGCGCTCGTGGCTGACAATGGCTTTCAGGCGCATCCACAGCAGGGGTTGAGCCAATAGGGTGCGTAATGAGATAACCAGCACGCCCCCGTTTGCCTGATGCACCAGTCCCGGTTGCAGCGCAATTTCACCATTGAACTGACGCAAACAGCCAAACAGTTGTTCGGCTTCAACCCAGTCAGCATTGACTACCTGAGTTAAGGTCGCAAAATTGTCTTCTGCGTGCTGTGCTGTACGGTAACGGATCGTGTGCCCAGAGATGTCGTAATGACCTCCGGTTAAGCTTCCGGCATCCGTATGTAATGAGCGCGCAGCCGTGGCGATAAGATTGAGATACTCAAGCTCTTCCGGCGCTTTCACCAGCATAAAGGAGGACGTCGCCCATTGCTGAAGCAGTTGCTCAAGCGCAAATTGTAAGCGTGGTTGAGTATCACTGAGTAAGGTATCGGTTTCGTCAGTGACGTGCGGCTGTGCAAATATTTCCTGATAACTGTCAGTATCAGGAACCAGATCACGCCATGCAAGTTTCGTAATGGTCAAAGTTGATGTTTTTTAGTCTGTTGTAAAAAACGAGATTATACCGTAACCGTCAGCACTGCACACGTGGAATGCACCGCTAAACGGGGATGATGACGCGCGACAGTTCACAGGCTGGATATTCTTTTCTTCAGATGCCCAAAAAGCTGATATTCTGATAAGAGTTACACGGTAACATTGAGATCGCAATGAAATATCAACAACTTGAAAATCTTGAAAGCGGCTGGAAATGGAAGTATCTGGTGAAAAAGCATCGTGAAGGGGAGTTGATTACCCGTTACGTGGAAGCCAGCGCTGCCGAAGAAGCCGTTGATTTATTGCTAACCCTCGAAAATGAACCGGTTCGGGTGAATACCTGGATTGAAGAACACATGAATGCCGCGCTGCAAAATCGTATGAAGCAAACCATACGCGCGAGGCGTAAGCGGCACTTTAATGCAGAGCATCAGCATACGCGTAAGAAATCTATCGATCTGGAGTTCATGGTCTGGCAGCGCTTAGCAGGGCTTGCGCAGCGGCGTGGAAAAACGCTTTCTGAAACCATCGTGCAGCTGATTGAAGACGCCGAGCATAAAGAGAAGTACGCGAACAAAATGTCCACATTGAAGCAGGATTTACAAGCGCTGCTGGGAAAAGAATAGCCTGATGTCGGCTTCGGTGTGCTGAGCACCCACGTTTTTATGGTGAACCACAGGTGAAAAAAAACCCCGCATCGCGGGGTTTTTTATTAGACGAGAACTTAAGCCTGAGGCTGAGTTACAACGTCTTTGATGCCTTTAACTTCGATCTCAACACGACGATCCGGAGCCAGGCAGTCGATCAGTGCAGCGCGAGCTTTCACGTTGTCACAGGTGTTGCCAGTAACTGGGTTAGATTCGCCCATGCCACGTGCAGAGATTTTGTCAGAAGGAATACCTTTAGAGATCAGGTAATCAACAACGGACTGAGCACGTTTCTCAGACAGGCTCTGGTTGTAAGCGTCAGAACCGATACGGTCAGTGAAGCCCAGAACCACAACGGAACCGTCTTTCGGATCCAGGTTGCTCAGCTGGCTGTACATCTGATCCAGAGCCTGCTGGCCTTCTGGTTTCAGAGTCGCTTTGTTGAAGTTGAACAGAACGTCAGACTTCAGAGTGAAGTGCTTGGTCTGTACTTCTGGAGCCGGAGCCGGAGCGACAACTACTGGAGCTGCTTCTTCCTGCTGGCCGAAACGGTAAGAAACACCAACGCTCAACAGGCCGTTATCCGGACGACCACCAACGGTGTTCGCGTCACCGATGTTGTTGGTCCACTGGTATTCCAGACGGGTAGCGATTTCAGGAGTAATTGCATACTCTACGCCGCCAGCGAATACTGGGGATACGCCAGTGTCGTGGTCTTTGAAGCCAGTGTTGTTTTTAGCGTCAGCACGCCAAACCATACCACCCAGACGGGTATAAACGTCCAGATCGTCAGTGATTGGGTAACCCAGTTTAGCGGTCAGCTGAACGCCCTGAGCTTTGAAAGCGCCATTCTGCTCGCTGCCTTTGTACGGCATACGACCTAACCAGTCGTAACCCATTTCAAAGCCAACGTACGGGTTAACCTGGTAACCACCGAACGCACCAGCACCCAGTTGGCTTTCGTGGGTCGAACCGTTGTTGTTGATCTGGTTGTTACCAATATCATGGAACTGAGACCAACCCAGTTTAGCACCGGTGTACCAGGTGTTATCTTTCGGAGCGGCCTGCGCCACGGTAGCGAAACCAGCCAGTGCCACTGCAATTGCGATAGCTGTCTTTTTCATTTTTTGCGCCTCGTTATCATCCAAAATTCGCCATGACTATCTCCAGAGAGATAACACGGTTAAATCCTTCACCCGGGGACCAGTTCAATAGTTACTCTACCGATATCTGCGGCTTAAGCCGAGCACCCCTGGCGATGTAAAGTCTACAACGTAGTTGAAAACTTACAAGTGTGAACTCTGTCAGGCATATGAAAAAAAAAGGCTTGTATACACAATATTTAACATTTATGGCTGATTAATTGAACTCAAAACTTCTCTAAAACCGCTTCTGGCAGGCGTTCACACAAAATATGCGTTATATCTCAATGGCTGATTGAGGGATGAAAAAAAATTCCAGGATTAATCCTAATTTTACTTAATGATACAAATTCGAGTGAATTTTTAGCCCGGAATGCTGTCTCCCCGCAAGTGCCTGAGCGCGAACAGGACGCATAATAAATCCCATTGCATTCCCTTCATCTGCAGCTTTCACCAGTTCTGCATGTTCATCTTCTGTTAATTCTTCAGTCAGCCAGCCGATAACCACGCTGTAATTGCCGGTGCGCAGCGCGCGAACCATCGATTCTAACGTGTGGCAGGGAGAGAGTTGACTAATTTGCATAACTTTCGTTAATGGAAGCCCCGCTGATTGCACCCATTCACGGCTCAGCTTTTGTTGTGGCGTAAGCCAGAGCTGCCAGCGTGATTGCTGTCCTAACTGCTGAAGCAGGGGTAATAGCAGTAATTGCGTCATCATGGGCTGGTCCTCGCGATAGACCACTTCACTGATAAGCCCGGCAGTCGCATTTTCTGAAGAAACGCGCGCACTATTGCTTGATGTTGAAGAGAACGACGAAGAACGATTTGCGTAGCCTGAAGTGTACATAATCAATCCAGCCCTGTGAGTTACTGTATGGATATACAGTAACCCTGCTATCACTAAAGATCAACCTTATTTTCGGAAACAGACTCGCAATTTTTAATCGTCGTGACGCGAAAAACAAAATTCATCTTGCCCCATGAGAGTAAGTTGCCTATGGTCGTCATTAACGGATCTATTACTGCTAATCATTCTATTACATTATGATTTAAAAGGACTTTTATGAAAAATCTTTCTTATGCCAGGATCTATAAATCACAAGAATATTTGGCCTCTTTGGGTACAATTCGCTATCGATCTCTGTTTGGTAGCTATAGCCTGACGGTGGGGGAGACGGTCTTTGCCATGGTCGCCAACGGTGAGTTATATCTTCGGGCATGCGAGCAAAGCGTACAGTACTGTGTAAAACATTCCCCGGTCTGGTTGACGTTTATGAAACGCGGACGTCCCGTGATACTCAACTATTATCAAGTTAATGATGCGCTGTGGCGAAACCATCCGCAGTTGGTGTCTTTATCACGATATTCTCTGGATGCCGCAGTTAAAGAAAAACAGACGCGTGTTTCGCAACACCGGTTACGGGAACTGCCGAACATTTCCTTTCATCTGGAGACCCTACTGAGTGAAGCCGGGATTAAAGATGAGGGTACATTACGCACCCTGGGTGCTCAAATGTGTTGGCTAAAGCTTTTGCAAATTAACCCATCGCTGACAGTGAAAATTCTTTATGCGCTTGAGGGCGCAATCAGTGGGATACATGAAGCTGCACTCCCGACGGTTCGCCGCCGGGAGTTGGTTGAGTGGGTGAGTTCACTTAAGCCTGAACCGGGTTACTAATGGGTAATGCCGCGATTTGTTGCTGTAACCGACTGATTTCTGGTAACAGCGCAATCAATAATCCAACCTGTTGTACGACCAGCGGTTCTTTGGTGTCCTGGCTCGGTTCAAGATGCTGAATCCGTTGTTTAAGACTTTCCAGAGCCTGATATACGCGCTGCTCGTCAGCGGGTTGATGATGAAGCGCATCATCAACATAGCAGACCGCGTCGTCCAGTAATGCCAGGACTTCCGGGTTAGTCAGCTGTTCCCGGTGAGCGCCGAGGGCGGAAATATAGCTGGTGAAGGTATGGTTGAGGCACAGCAAACGGAATGCCATTTCGCGCGTTTGGGCTGTAACATCTGGTTCACTCGACATGTTCGACACCACGGAAGCAAGCTCCGCATCACGGTTATGTGCGTCACGGCGGGCAATTCGGTATGCCAGACGGTTATCACGGCCCTGATGATATTGCTCAAGGATAGCGTCCAGATAGCGGCAGTTAGCATCCGTTGCTCGTTCGATGACCCGTGGTAAATTACGAAAACGCCAGTCTGGCCAGATAAAACTGACGGCAGCCCAGGCAATCGCACAGCCGATCAGCGTATCGATGACTCGCGGCAGTGCGACCTCGAACCCTTCTCCCAGCAGGTTAAAGCATAATAATACCAGCAGGGTGATAAATATGGTCGCATGGGCATACTGTACGTTGCGAAAGGCGAAAAAGAGCACGCCGGTAATCACCAACAGGATGAGCTGCCCTTCCAGAGAGGGGACAAACCACAGGATGGGTAAACCAATCGCTATTCCGACTAAGGTACCAATAATTCTCAGGGCCAGGCGATGTCGGGTGGCGTTGTAGTTTGGCTGACAGACAAACAGACTGGTTAGCAGGATCCAGTATCCATGGTTCATACCGGTTATCTGGATGATGGCGTATCCGACACAGAGCACCAACGACATGCGGATAGCATGGCGAAATAGGGCTGACTCGGGGGTGAAGTTACGGCTCAGACGCAACCAGATATCGCTGAACCCATGTGGGCTGTCATCGGCAAGCTGATTTTCGGACTCATTGCGCGAAATGACCTGCGCCTGCTCGGACTCAATTGTTGCCAATTGCGCGTCGATAGCACGCAGGTTAGCAAGCAAAAATCCCAATGTTTTAAGCAAGTCTGCGGGCGCACCGTTAACACGCATGCGCTCAAGTGCGGCATCGATATGGGTGAAAACGCGCTCAAAATGTGGGTCATGTTGGTAGGGTGTGCGCAATAAAATACAGCGTGACAGCTGCATACAGGCTTGCCCCTGCATAGACATCAGGCGCTGGAAGCGAAACATCACGTCGCTGTGACGGAAGTGATCGCGTAGCGTTTGGTATTGAATATGGGAAGAGCTTGCGCGTTCGTGTATATCCTGCGCCACAAAATAGTAGTGTAACGTGCGGCGCGTTCCCCGTTGCCCACGGTCGCCGCGCAGGCGGGTCAGCAACGACACTTTGGTTTGGTTTAGCGTCGCCATCAGTTGCCCGTTGGCCAGCGCTAAATCGTAGAGCGGTGCCTGGCTTTCATCTTCAATGTCGGGATCAAACAGACGGGATTTCAGTTCCAGATAGTGCGCTAACTGCTCATAGCTGCGCGCCAAATTATCCTGCAATGGACGGATTGGGAACAGGAGATGTCCGGTCAATGTCAGCAGGTTGTACCAGATAGCCCCGGCGAGCAGTAGTATCGGCTGCTGATACCACTGATCGTACAATGACGTGCCCAGCATGGTGTAAATCGCGATAAGCAATGCGCCGAAGGCGATCGTCGCATAGCGCTGACCTAATCCGCCAAGCAGAATAAAGCCGCTGGTCGAAAGCGTTAATCCAATGGCAAACAGCCACGGCCATGGGAAGAGAAGCTCGACGGACGCTGAGGCAATAAAAAAACAGATCAGCGTAATGATCAAATTGCGCAAGCGACCAGCTAGACGATCGTCGAGGTCGGTTAACGCGGCGGCCACCATGCCCAGCGTCAGCGGGATAGTCAGCTTGACGTCGCCCAGCCACCAGGGCAGCGCGGTGGTGCCACAAAGTGCGATAAAAATTCGCACGTAGTACAGCCAGGTGCTGTTCCAGGTATAGCGTTTGAGCAGAGGACTTAACATAAAGGCCATCAGTCCTGGTTATTCAAAGCGGCGACGCGCATTGGCTTCACGTGCTGCGCGGGCAGTTTCTACCGAGACCACGCGGCGACCGACGGGCCAGAGTGCAATTGCGGCAATCTTAAAGTTAGCAATCCCCACCGGAATACCAATAATCGTGATGCACTGGGCAATACCGGAGACAATATGCATCAGGCACAGCCACCAGCCGAAGAAAATCAGCCAAAAAATATTCAGTAATGTTCCGCCGGTGTTCAGAAGAACATTTTTACCTGCCGGGTTGAGTTCATCAACATGAATGGCTTCGTTGCCATAGGGAAACAGAGAAAGGCGCGTTATCTCCCAGCATGAGCGGGTTAATGGCAGGGTAAAAATAAGCACGATACTGACCAGCGTTGCCAGTAACCAGGCTAAGGTGGTGGCGAACCCCCCAAGCACAAAATTTAAAATATTCAGAACTGTACGCATAAACTCTCGGTTAACTCTGGTTTTTGGTGAATTCGGCAATTGTAACGTTTTTTTGGGCTGGAGCACGTTTTCTCTGGCGGTTACACTGATAAGTAAACCTCTTCGTGTGGATCCGCTTAAGCCTTATGGAACTGAAAGCTACTTCTATTGGAAAACGTCTGGCGCAACACCCGTACGATCGGGCCGTTATTCTTAATGCCGGGATTAAAGTTTCCGGCGATCGTCACGAGTATCTTATTCCATTCAATCAATTACTGGCTATTCATTGCAAACGGGGCCTCGTATGGGGGGAACTCGAATTTGTGCTCCCGGGCGATAAGGTTGTGCGACTGCATGGGACGGAATGGGCAGAAACTCAGCGTTTTCATCGCCATCTCAGCATGCTTTGGCAGCAGTGGAGCCAGGAAATGAGCGAGGTCGCCGCCACGGTTTTGCAGGAGCAGCTCGAGACGATTGCGGCCCGTACCCATGAAAATAAATGGCTGACACGCAACCAAACGGCAGGCCTGCAACAGCAAATCCGTCGCGCTTTCGCGGCGCTGCCGTTGCCGGTTGAAAGGTTGGAGGAGTTTGACAACTGTCGCGAGGCAATACGCCAGTGTCAGGCATGGTTGCAGGATATTGAAGCCTGCCGGTTACAGCATAATCAAGCCTATACCGACGCAATGCTGACAGAGCACGCCGAGTTCTTCCAGCAGATTGAATCTTCGCCGCTGAATCCGGCTCAGGCCCGGGCGGTGGTTAACGGTGAGCAATCGTTACTCGTGCTTGCGGGGGCGGGAAGTGGCAAAACATCTGTGCTGGTGGCACGTGCAGGTTGGCTACTGGCAAAGGGAGACGCGGTGGCCGAACAAATTCTGCTGCTGGCGTTTGGTCGCAAAGCGGCCGAGGAAATGGATGAGCGGATTCGTGAGCGACTGCATACAGAAGACATCACCGCCCGGACGTTCCACTCGCTGGCGCTGCACATCATTCAGCAGGGCAGTAAAAAGGTCCCAACGGTAAGCAAGCTTGAAAACGATACCCCCGCGCGCCATAAACTTTTTATTACCGCCTGGCGTCAGCAGTGTAGTGAGAAAAAGGCGCAGGCCAAAGGCTGGCGGCAATGGTTAGAAGAAGAGATGCAGTGGTCAGTACCTGAAGGTAATTTTTGGGATGATGAAAAACTGCAGCGTCGCCTGGCCCCGAGACTGGATCGTTGGGTTAGCCTGATGCGTATGCACGGGGGGGCGCAAGCGGAAATGATTGCCAATGCGCCGGAGGACATTCGCGATCTATTCAGTAAACGTATCAAGCTCATGGCGCCGTTGCTTAAGGCATGGAAGAGCGCCCTGAAAGAAGAAAACGCCGTTGATTTTTCCGGGCTAATTCATCAGGCTATCGTCATTCTGGAAAAGGGGCGTTTTATCAGCCCGTGGAAACATATTCTGGTTGATGAGTTTCAGGATATTTCCCCCCAGCGCGCAGCGTTGCTGGCTGCGTTGCGACAGCAAAATTCACAGACCACCTTGTTTGCTGTAGGAGACGATTGGCAGGCTATTTATCGCTTTAGTGGCGCACAGCTTTCGTTAACTACTGCCTTCCATCACACCTTTGGCGAGGGCGATCGCTGCGATTTGGATACCACTTACCGCTTCAATAGCCGTATTGGAGAGGTAGCCAACGGTTTTATTCAGCAAAACCCGCATCAGCTTGCAAAACCGCTTAACAGCCTGACGGTTGGTGACAAAAAAGCGGTGACGCTGTTGGATGAAAGCCAGCTGGATGCGCTGCTGGATAAGCTGTCTGGTTTTGCGAAAGCCGAGGAGCGAATTCTGGTACTGGCGCGCTATCATCATCTGAAACCAGCCAGTCTGGAGAAGGCGGCGACCCGTTGGCCCAAGCTACAGCTTGAGTTTATGAGTATCCATGCCAGTAAAGGGCAGCAGGCGGATTACGTCATTATTGTCGGGCTTCATGACGGTAATGATGGTTTCCCGGCACCGGCCCGCGAGTCAATTATGGAGGAGGCGCTGCTGCCGGCGGTAGAAGATTTTCCTGATGCAGAAGAGAGACGCTTGCTTTACGTGGCGCTTACGCGTGCACGGCATCGGGTATGGCTGCTGTTTAATAAAGATGCGCCGTCGTGTTTTGTCGATGAGCTTAAACAGCGGGATGTGCCAGTTAGCCGTAAACCTTGAAAGCAGGCGGCGACAGCCGCCTGTCAGGCTATTATTTGAGGCGCTCAGCCAGGTAGCGAGCGTAATCGGGGATCAGGATCTCCGTCTCGTCGCTGAAATTCGGCGACTGGATAATAAAGTCGGCCGTCGACACGTTGGTCGCTACCGGAATATTCCACACCGTTGCCAGGCGCAGAAGGGCTTTGACATCAGGATCGTGAGGCACGGCATTGAGCGGATCCCAAAAGAAGATCAGCACATCAATTTTCCCTTCAGAGATCAGCGCTCCCACCTGCTGGTCGCCGCCCATCGGGCCGCTTAGCATAGCGTTAACGTCCATACCGGTCGCGCGCTGGATTAAATTACCCGTGGTGCCTGTCGCATAGAGAACGTGTTTTTCCAGCAGTGGCTGGTGGCGTTCAACCCAGTTCATCAACATCTTTTTACAGTGATCGTGTGCAACCAGCGCAATATGCTTGCGCGCTGGCAATGTGCGAGTCGTCAATTCCATAGTACCGCTCCCAAGTTAACCTTGCTACAGAGTACTGGAAGCACTTGACGCTGCAAGAGAAAGACAAAAAAAATGCGTACGTGGACATAAATGTCATGAGGGGGGCTGCTTCTCTGCCCATTGCAGGAAGTTACTTCGGGTTTGCGCGTCGGCCTGCTGAAACCAATATTTTAACCTCTGCTCGGTGAGCGCTTGCGATTGAGGCGGCACCCGATCCAGTTCAGAAACCCCGGAGAGTAACGAACTGTCATCGGCCATCATGGTGGCAAATTGTGGTAATGAAGCATGCTTAGCCGCTTTGTTGTAGCGTTCGGTCTCCAGTTCATAATCAACGGTCTTTGCGGTGGATGTGATGGTCATTACATCCAGCTTGACCGGAATCGGCATGGCGTCACCATCCAACAGTTCTACGCGCGGGGTTTCATCGAAATGTGCCGCGTCACGCTCATTGCCCAAACGCGGAAGATGAAAATTAACCTGACTGACTAATTGGGTATCGAAGCTGATGACCAACGGGGGAGAGATATACAGCCGTTCTTCATGGCTGGACAGGCGAATGGTTTTCTCGACGCGAAAAACCAGCTGATGCCGACCATTTTCCAGCTCAATGCTTTCGGCACCGCGCAACAATGAGCTGGAGACTTTTTTTCCGTCCAGTACCAGCAGGTCAATGTCGCTTGACAGACGCAGTGAGGTCGCATAAACGGATACCGGCAAACACAGGGCAATCAAGGCTGTCACAATGCCGGCTCTCATAGGGGTCTCCTGTCCAGAAAATACCTGAGTAAGATGTATCAAAAGTTTTCGACAATCATGTTTACTAACATATAGACATAATTTCCAGTTTAGCTCTCATGCGCTGGTATGGGATGAATGGTTGCAACGTCAGGTTTGTCGTACACTTTGCAAAACAGCCTGGAGGAAGATGATGAAAGAGACCGATATTGCTGGCATTTTGACATCCACCCGCACGATTGCTTTGGTAGGGGCAAGCGATAAACCCGACCGCCCCAGCTATCGCGTGATGAAATATTTGCTCGATCAGGGCTATCACGTTATTCCTGTTTCCCCCAAGGTTGCCGGGAAAACGTTACTGGGACAGCAAGGGTATGCGACGCTGGCGGATGTGCCGGAGAAGGTGGATATGGTGGATGTCTTCCGTAATTCAGAAGCGGCCTGGGGTGTTGCGCAGGAGGCGATTGCCATCGGGGCAAAGACATTATGGATGCAGTTGGGCGTGATCAATGAGCCGGCGGCGGTGCTGGCGCGTGATGCGGGTCTGGCTGTGGTGATGGATCGCTGCCCGGCTATCGAGATCCCGAGACTGGGGCTGGCGAAATAAAAATGAGCAGTTGCCGGATGAGTTTATCGTCATCCGGCAACTGCTAAAGTCAGTTGCGCAGGCGTGGAGCCTGAAGCTGTTTACGGATGGTCCGTGCCAGTTCATCCATCGATGGTTGCTCAGGATGTTCTTCCTGTAGCTCACTGCTCAACTGTGCTTCCGCCAGATACGTATGCACTGGCAGGCCATTATCGTCTTCCATCACCACGTGATACCAGGGAGCGGCGCGAAGTTCGTCGTTAACCGCCAACTCATCAGGTGACGGGTCATCAAGCGAATATTCCGGGTCGATATCCACGACCACTCCGAGGTAACCTAACAGGGAATGGCGGACCTGCTGGCCGATACCGAATTTGCTGGCAATCATAGTCACCTCCCGGGAAATAGATACCCTCTATGTAAGGGCAATATTCCACTTTTCAAGTTACATGATTCGACAGGCAAACCCTTTCAGATACAGCCCTTCCGGGTAGGTAGCGATCACCGGATGATCGGCGGCCTGACGGAACTGCTCTATAAATTGTACATCACGACCCGCATCTAATGCGGCATCAGCGATGATTTTCTGAAATAAATCGGTCGTCATCAGTCCGGAGCAGGAGAACGTCAGCAGTACACCGCCAGGATTCAGTAGCTGGATAGCCAGCATATTGATGTCCTTATAGCCACGACAGGCGCCCATTAGCTGGCTTTTGTTTTCGACAAACTTCGGCGGATCCATCACGATGACATCAAACTTCTCACCGCGATCGCGATAGGCACGCAGCAGTTTAAAGACGTCATCGCGCACAAATTCAGCTTTGCTCAGATCCAGCTTATTCAGTTCGACGTTTTGTCTGGCGATGTCGAGCGCTTCCTGCGAGGTATCAACACTGACGACCTGGCTGCATCCGCCCATCAGCGCAGACACCGCGAAACCGCCGGTATAGGAGAAACAGTTCAGGACACGTTTGTCTTGTACATAACGACGCGTGGCCAGACGGCTGTCACGCTGATCCAGGTAGTAACCTGTCTTATGACCGTGCTGAATATCGACCAACAGCTTCATGCCGTGTTCTTCAATCGGCAGCAGGGCCGGAGGCAGTTCGCCCGTGACGGGACCCTGGGTCAGCTCCATACCTTCTTTTTTACGTACCGCAACATCGCTGCGATCATAAATGGCGCATTCAGGGAACACCGTTTGCAGGGCGCTAATCAGCGCGGCACGCTGATATTCAGCCCCGGCGCTGAGCAGTTGCAGGACGAGGAAACGACCAAAACGGTCAATGGTGATACCCGGCAGGCCATCGGATTCTCCGGCGATCAGACGGTAGCTGTCCAGGCCGTCTTTCTTCGCCAGCCAGTCGCGCCACGTCTTTGCTTGCTGCAAACGGCGGGTGAAGAAGTCAATATCAATGGATTCGGACTTGTCGAATGTCCAGACGCGTGCACGGATCTGCGACGCCGGTGACCAGGCTCCGCGTGCTAACCATTTACCCTGATGGTCAACAATATCGATGGTTTCACCCAGACTGGCTTTACCTTCCATACGGGCGACGGCACCGGAAAATACCCACGGATGGCGGCGAAGTAATGATTTTTCGCGCCCTTTGGCTAACACTAAACGTACACTCATAATTTGCTATTCTGTCGATTCAAAGAAATGGGCGCCATTGTCCTGAGTTTTTCGAGGATTTGCAACGCGCAACGCGATGATAAGGAGAACCGTAATGTCTAAAGTCTGCATCATTGCCTGGGTTCACGGCCGGGTACAGGGCGTGGGTTTTCGCTACACCACTCAGCATGAAGCACAACGGTTGGGATTAACCGGATACGCAAAGAACATGGATGACGGTAGCGTAGAGATTGTCGCCTGCGGCGAAAGCGACCAGGTGGAACAACTGATGAGGTGGTTAAAGGCTGGGGGCCCGCGTAGCGCCAGGGTAGACAGAATTCTCAGCGAACCCCATCGTCCTGGCGATGATTTAAAGGGATTTAGTATCCGCTATTAAATACATTTTACCGGTTTAGGCAGGCCCGCGATTTTGGTTGCCTGTTTAGCCGGACCTTTCGGAAACAGACGGTAAAGATAACGGCTGTTACCTTTGTCTTCGCCAAACTTGTTGGCCATTGCTTTTACCAGCATGCGGATTGCCGGAGACGTATTAAACTCCAGATAAAACTCGCGTACAAAGCGCACCACTTCCCAATGCTCGGGCGTCAGGGTAATACCTTCGTTTTCGGCAATGGCAGCGGCCAGCGGCTCACTCCACTCGGTCGTGTCTTTTAAATAGCCTTCGCTGTCGGTACTGATTTCTCTACCTTCAAAGATCAACATAATCCTTCACTGCGTTAGTCAAACTGGCGGCAGTTTAGCAAAAAAGAAAGCCCCGCATAAGCGGGGCTGGATAATGCGAGTTGACAACTTAGTCGCGGCTGGCGAAGCCCAGAATGCTCAGCAGGCTGACGAAGATGTTGTACAGCGACACATACAGGCTGACCGTTGCACGGATGTAGTTGGTTTCACCGCCACGGATGATATTGCTGGTTTCGAACAGGATAGCGCCTGAAGAAATCAGAATAAACACCGCGCTGATAGCCAGATGCAGAGCCGGCAGTTGGAGGAAAATATTGGCAACCATACCAATCAGCACCACCACGATACCCGCCATCAGCATACCGCCGAGGAAGGACATGTCTTTACGGGTGGTCAGCACGTAGGCAGAACAGCTGAAAAATACCAGCGCGGTACCGCCCAGCGCCATACCGATGACATCACCCATGCCCGCAGACAGGTAGGCATTCAGCATCGGTCCCAGAATGTAGCCCAGGAAGCCAGTGAAGGCGAAAGCTGACAGAATACCGACCGGCTTATCTGCCGTTTTATAGGTCAGGAACATCAGACCATACATACCGACCAGCGTCAGGATAAGACCCGGGGATGGCAGCATCAGCACGGTGCTAGCCGTTGCGGTGATGGCAGAAAACGCCAGCGTCAGGCTCAGCAGAAAATAGGTATTACGCAGCACTTTATGCGTGCTGAGTAGCGATGTACGGTCGCGCGATGAACTAATAATACGATCCATGAGTCACTCTCTTATGACAGATGTAATTAATGACGGAGGATAATGAAATCGCGGGTAATGACACAGCGGTTTTACCCATCTTTACGCATTTTAACCCGCCAGACTTAAGCATTTTATTTCAGCAAAAGTGCCTGAATCAGATGTTACCACTTAATGTTTGAAAATGTCAGATCGATATCTGCCAGGTGACTGAAAAATATTGCGTTATCCCCTACATCCCTTTAAGAGTGACTGCGGTGTCATCATAAAACAGAACAATAAGGTGCAGGGAATGACTCAACAAAAATCGAAGGTATTTACGTTTTCGCTGTTGACCGCCTGTTTGATATCGATAAACGGTGCGGTATGGGCTGCCAATGTTCCTGCAGGAACAACATTGGCCGAAAAACAGGAACTGGTGAGAAATAACGGGAGTGAACCTGCATCGTTGGATCCACATAAAGTTGAAAGCAACGTTGAATTTACTTTAATCAGCGATATGTTCGACGGTCTGGTTGCCGTCAGTCAGGATGGGGCTATCGAGCCTCGACTGGCGGCATCCTGGGAGAATAAAGATAACACCGTCTGGACCTTTCATTTACGACCGGGCATTACCTGGTCTGATGGCTCTGCCATTACCGCACAGGATGTTGTCTGGAGCTGGCAGCGTCTGGTTTCACCGCAAACAGCTTCGCCGTATGCCTCTTACCCTGGCAACATGCATATTGCCAACGCTGTCGATATCGCACAGGGGAAAAAAGATCCCGCCACGCTGGGTGTAAAAGCACTGAATGATACCACGCTGGAAATTACCCTGACGCAACCGACGGCGGCGTTTCTGGCTATGCTGGCGCACCCGTCACTGGTACCGCTGGATAAGGTACTGATTGGCCGTTATGGCGACAAGTGGACCCGACCAGAGCATTTTGTCAGCAGTGGGCCGTACGAACTGTCGCAGTGGGTGGTGAACGAGCGAATTGTCGCGGTGCGCAATACGCACTACTGGGATAACGCGCACACGGTCATTGATAAAGTCACTTATCTGCCTATTAGCTCAGAAGCGGCAGATGTTAACCGCTACAAGGCCGGTGAAATCGATATTGTTTTGAGCGTGCCGGTGAATCAGTTTGCCCAGTTGAAAAAAACAATGGGTAATGAGCTTCACGTCTCACCGTTGTTATCAACCTATTACTACCAGTTTAATACGACCCGGGCGCCGTTTAACGACTCGCGCGTGCGTCGGGCGCTGAATATGGCGCTGGATAAAGACATCATTGCCCAAAAGGTGATGGGGCAGGGGCAGCGGGAAGCCTGGGTTATCAGCCAGCCTGAAATTGGCGGGGTGACGTTATCCGCGCCAGAATACGCGTCATGGCCGCGGGATAAACGTATTGCGGAAGCGAAAAAACTACTGGCAGAAGCCGGTTTTGGCCCTGAACATCCGCTTTCATTAAATTTGCTCTACAACACGTTCGAAACGCATCAGCGGATTGCGATTGCGGCATCGTCGATGTGGAAGAAAAATTTGGGTGTCGAGGTGAAGCTGCAAAACCAGGAGTGGAAAACGATGCTGGACACCATGCACACCGGTAATTTTGACGTGGTGCGCTATGCGTGGATCGCTGATTACGATGATGCTTCAAGCTTCCTGAATATTTTCCGTACCGGCGATAGTGAGAACACGACCCAGTACAGCAACCCTGCCTATGATGAAGCGATGAGTCATGCGGCGAAAGCAGGTTCAGTGGAAGAACGTGGCAAGTATTATCAGCAGGCGGAAGCGCTTTTGGCTGAGGATGTGCCAGCCATTCCGATTTATCACTATGTTCGCGCACATCTGGTGAAGCCGTGGGTAGGGGGATTTGCGCCGGATAACCGGGGCTATTACTACACCAAAGATATGTTCATCAAAAAACACTAAGTGGCAGAAGAGCATATTTGTGCTGAATAAACATTCAATCTGTTGTTATTTCAGTCGATTAACAACATTTTGACTGTTTTTCAGGCAAACGAACACATTGGTGCTTTACAGGTCCGTTCGGGATGTTTATAGTGCGCCTCATTGGAAGCGTGGCCGAGCGGTTGAAGGCACCGGTCTTGAAAACCGGCGACCCGAAAGGGTTCTAGAGTTCGAATCTCTACGCTTCCGCCAATTTCTTAACAGAATCAATAACTTAAGAGTTAGTTTTGATTTTGTACTGCATAAAGTATTGCATTAAAAGCCCGTGTAAACGGGCTTTTTTTGTATCTAAAATCTGGTATTTCCCCGCAACAAATATTTTAAACACTCCGTTCTTGCCTGAGAAAGGCCTCTACCTGTTTCTCTTCCTATACAGATTAACCAAGCAACATCCTTAGGTCACAAACGTGTATTCGTGACGGTTAACTGGACAACTAATTGTTCTGTCGGTTAAAACAGCTAAAAAAGTTAACTGGTAATTGAAAATGAAAGCTAGTGAAGTCATGAAGGCTGCAAAATCATGGTTCAAGCTGAGTAACTATGATGTGTTGCAGGAGATCACCGTCAACGATCTGAAGAGGGAAGTGATTGCCCGGTTGGAAATGGCTGAGCACAATTTTGCTGTTGAGATTGATGAAAGCGACTGGATGTACCGTCAAATCCATCTGGATAACGAAACCAAGATTTTATCTGGGCAACCATTGCTGGCAAGCAAGCGTGATAAACCAGCTCCAGTTTACGGTAAAGATTATCCATTAAGACAAGCCGTTGAAAACCCGCTTGCAGATGCTAAAAGGCATATCAGGCACATGACTGTATTTGATGTGGCGAAATATGCACATAGGTTGAGTGATATAAAGATACTTACCCGTGTGGGACCTAACGATGGTGGCGCTCTTTCGCCTAAATCAGCAAATGTAGGGCAGTGGCGGTTGACCGATATTGAAAAGCTTAATTCTTATACACCGCTGTATCTTGAACTTAACCTCAGAGCGCTCACAGATGAAGAAGTGATAGAGCATATGAAGCGTATGCTTCCTGAATGGCGTAGGACTCATGATCTCCCTGAACCTCAAGCTAGAGCTTCAAGGTTCGGGATTTCAACAATCAAAAAATTGATTAACTTCCAAACCATCCCTATGTTGGACTTGCTGTTCTGGGCAAAGAGAGAAAACGTCAAAATTTCGTATGAGATGTTGGCTCGTCTTCTACATCCAGATTCATCAGAGTCGATCAGAGGTGGTTCCAATATCAAAGATACTGATAAACCGTTTGCCGATAAAGTGCTTAACCGTGAGTTCGAAAAGGCCTTTAACGTCTACTTAAGTAAAAACGATGACATGATCAATACAAAAGTTGCTGATGTTATGAGAATGAATGAAAAAGAGGAGTGAAAGCGGTAGTCCATTGCTTCAAACCCAGTGAGGGGCTGCTGCTAAGCAAGCGCCTCATTTTTCAAAACCAGCGAAATCCACAAATTTTCAATTTCCCCGAAAATCATCCCCCGCCAATTTCTAAAAAAATCTTGTTTTCCAATATCTGCATCATGTGATCTCAATTTTTCCTACTATAGCTCTTGTCGAAACAACAGAGGAAAAGACAAATGAGAAATGAAATCGCAGGCAAAAGATTAATCCGTGTTCCAGAAGTTCTGAGAAGAGTCGGATTTAGTCGAACCACAATGTATGAGCTTATTAAGGAAGGCCGATTCCCGGATAAGGTAATCATAGGGGCAAGATCTGTAGCCTTTGTGGAAAGTGAGATTGATGCATGGATTGAAAATACCATTTCCGATTCACGCAGAAATAATAAATAACATAAAAGAGGAAGCGAAAATGAAAGTGCAAAAAATAGGAATAAATGTTAGTAATGATGATACAAAATACTTTGTTCTGAAAAGTGGTGAAGACTATGACTACTATTTGCGATGTATGCATGAGTATATGGGGGAAAGATTCTATCATAACCTTGAAGACGATGGTTATATGGAAGGTGTTTTAAAATCAATAATAGAGAACGGTAAGAAGGATTTTAATGAGTTCTTGAAAAAACATGAGTATAAGGCATCGATTAAAAACGTATATTTTGATGAAGTGCTTGTCAACCTGAGGCAGATACATCATGTGATGAGTCACTTTATTTTACATACATAATCGCTGGCGTCATCTATTCGGCCCCGCAAGGGGCTAAATACCAAACGAAATAAATAAAATAAGCATTTAATTATGAGGATATAAACATGACTAAAGAAAATATTATTGAAAATAAATCAACAGAACTGTTTTATGATCTTGCTTGTAGATCGTTTTCCGCAAGTTGGAATATGTTTATGGAAGTTAATGGCGATGGAGATGCCAATGACTATCTGGATGATCCTGATTTTATGAGTCCCTTTATTATTTATGTGATTGACCATATTCAGAATAACTTTGAGAGATTTACCACGCAAGAAGGAAACTGTGGTGATATTGATCAGGTCAACTTTGAACAAGTAGCAGCCTTGCTGGTAGGGTATTCAGAAAACTTTAGAAAGTAAGAACTAATCTTGCCCCGGAAGGGGCTAACTATAAACAAAAGGAAAAACAGATGAATAATGATATGACAGTAATCGTAAGTATGTTATGTGAAAAAACACCTAAAGTGATGAACCTTATCCAAGAGAGCTTGGATATATTTATCGCATTAAGAGGTAGCTCTGTCGAAGAAATCATGAATGATAAGACCTTGTTAGATGATTTAAATCGTTATGTAAATGAGACACTGTATGATGAGATGGATGTGGAATATGGTTCTGTAATCATCAAAATAGTATCTAATAAATAGTATTAATACCTTCTCGATATGTATCTAATGTTTAACTTAATAAAAGGAATCAGTATGAAAGAGATTATTTTAGATGAAAGTAATAAAATGGTAGTAGATTTTATCACAAATGTATTACAGGGGTATTGCGAAACGATCTATAGTATCTCTGAAAAACAGCCTGAAACGGCCATGAATATTTTAACAGGGGAAATGTTATCAGAGATACTCTATGATGTTTTGATTGCCTGTGAAGTTGAAGACTCTGTTAAAAGAGGAAGAGGTAAAGATGTATCTGAGATCAATATGGATGAGTTGAAAGATACTATCTTATACTGGCATAAAGAACATATCATTGAGCTTGTAATGAAAAACATCAAACCGGATGATGTGGATGAACGCATTTTCTGGAAGTTAAAAATGACTGTGAATCAGTATTGAAAAATGGCAATATTCCCTCGTACAGAGGGAAATAATCCTGTAAAGAATCGGAGATAACCAATATGATTGATGAATTCCATGTTATGTATATGTACAAAAAAATTCAAGCTGAAGCGGCTACTACCGCCATCAAAACACTGGAACAATTTCTGAAGAAGTTCCGTCAAGTCGTTTCGGAACGCCGGGAAGAATACTATCAGGAGATTGGTGAGAAAAAGGCTCAGAAATTGAGGGCCAAGAGATTACAACAGTTGCTTGAGAAAATGGGGCGTGATCGTGTATCACCGGTGGATCTCATTGACTGGCGATAGCCAGTCATAATATTGTAGCTTCAACAAGCAACGGAGGTGTCTATGGGCTGGGAACTTCATATAATCAGAACGGAAAATTGGTTCGATAGCGCAAGCAATCCAATCAGTAGTGAGGAATGGCTCCAGCTTGTTAATGATGATAAGGAACTATCAATAGATCGCAAGAATGGGGAGTTTTTTGCTATATGGAGTGGTCAAAGTGAACAAAATGAATCTTGGCTTGATTGGAATGATGGAAGGATTTCGACTAAGCATCCAGACGAGGCGCTTTATTGTAAGATGTTGCAGATAGCTGAGAAGTTGAATGCTGTCGTCATTGACGAGGATGATCATAAATATTTACTACCAAGTGATCTGATGAATCCGTCATGGGCGAACTCATCAACTATGGGCAAAAAATAGTCTTTATAGGGCAGATTAATTTCGAAGTTAAAATAATTTTTTTAAATTTAATCTACCATTTACTTCGTTGTATTATCTTTGAGTTGAGTCAAAATTTTTGACTAAGACCACATGCTGAAACAAAAAGATAGTTGAATGCATAGTCGCTAACTGTCAGAGCTAATACAGCCAAGATACATTACATCACACTACTCTAGCGGAATAAATATGTTGATATGTTCTGACGTCTATCGGCCCCTTCTTGGGGTTGATAATCTGAAGATTAAACTGCAGTCTGTGGCGAGATTGGTTTTGCTGCTGCTGTTCGACGGTCGAGGTAATGCCAGATAGTTGAGCAAAGTCATCTGTTTGTAACCATAAAGTTGATCGAAATCATTTTTTAATGAAAAATTAGCGGCTTACAGATTGATAATTTTTTTTATGGGTTCATATAAAACGAATGACCTTAAAAAGGAAATTATATGAGCACAGCAACTGATTTTAAGACCCTTCTCGATAATATAAAAATAGATAATGCAGGTCAGATTAGTAAAAGGTATGGTCGTATAACTAAGGCCTTGAACCAATACTTTTATGACATAGATTCTAAGACAGCCAATTCACTACAGGTTGGTTCCTATGGGCGCTTCACAGGGATACGAGGGATCTCTGATCTTGATATGCTTTACTTTCTTCCTGCTACTGAATGGTCAAGATTCCGAGATCGACAATCATATTTATTACAGGTTGTGAAAACAGAAATTAAGAAAGCTTACAAAAATACGGATATTCGCGGCGATGGGCAAGTTGTTGTTGTTAAGTTTAAGAATCAAGAGGTTGAAATAGTTCCTGTATTCTGTAATGAAGATGGTACTTTTAAATACCCAGATACACATGATGGTGGATCGTGGAAGACATGTAACCCTAGGGCTGAAATGTCGTCTTTTAGGACACTAAATGACAATAGAAAAGGGCATCTGAGGCGTCTATCTAAAATGGTTCGAGCATGGAAGGCTCGTCATGAGGTAGAGATAAGTGGATTCCTAATTGATACATTGTGTTATAGGTTTTTTTCTAATCTATCGGAATATGACGACAAGAGCTTCAAAAGTTACGATCAACTTTCGCTTGATTTTTTCACCTTCTTAGAGAATGAAGGTGACAGGGCGTTTTATTATGCCCCCGGTAGTCACTCAAAAGTGATCGTAAAGAAATCATTTAATAAAGTCGCAAAATTAACAAGAGAATATTGTGAAGAGGCTTTATCTGCTACTGGTGAAAATTCTAGGAATGTAGCTTGGAAGAAAGTTTTTGGCAGGCCATTTCCTAATTCTACGGCTAAATCTCTCAGTGCTGTCAATCTATCTGAGCAATATATTGAGGAACAATATGAGTTAAATTTATACGGCCATGTTTCGATCGAATGTGAGGTTAGAAAGAATAATTTATTGGAAGCTCTTCTTTCAAATCTTCTTGGTGAAGGGCTTGATATTAGCACGAATCGAAAGTTAAGATTTTATGTTGATGAGATAAATAATATACCTTACCCATATAAAGTTAAATGGAAAATTAAAAATATAGGTGATGAAGCAGAGCGCCGAGGAAATTTTAGAGGTGAAATTTTAGACGATGAAGGTGATTCTGAGCGCTTCGAGACCGCGGACTTCTCAGGTCCTCACTTTGTCGAGTGTTATGTTATTCACGGTAATCAGGTTGTAGCAAGAGATAGAATCGACGTGCCTATACATAATTAGCCCACTTTTAGTTAGGTTAGTGTTAAACTAACATTAGCCTAACATATCATAATGGTGAGTCAGATGGACAAAAATATACTAGAAGGACAATTAAGAGAGTGCTATGGAAGGGTAGTTTACACACATAAAACTCATGAGAAATGTGCAGATATTCTTCAAAAAAAACTAGGCTGCATGAAAAATTTACAGCTAGTTCTTTTAGCAATAACCACCGGTAGTTTTATAACTACTGTAGTGGGTGATGCTAAAATAGGTGCTATCGTTGGGTCAATACTTTCCGCTATACTTCTCTTTTTAAACTCATATTTGAAGGATTATGATTTAGGAACTATAGCTCAAAAACACAGACAAGCTGCTGGGGATATGTGGTTAATTAGGGAGAGATATTTATCTCTGCTTACAGACTTGAAAATGCAAACTAAAAGTATAGAGGCAATTCTCCAAGAAAGAGATGCTCTGATGAATGAACTTTCTGCAATTTATATCGGAGCACCATCCACGAATTACAAGGCATATTCAATGGCTCAAAAGGCGCTGAAGGAACTTGAGGATATGACTTTCTCTGATGAGGAAATTGATAAATTTCTTCCCACTGAATTGAAGCGAAAATAAATTTATGTATCCCACAGATTAACTAATCTATATTAGCTCAAACCAAATCTGACAGTTACCTATTATTTGTATAGATATCTGTCAGATTATATTTAGTTTAAGTTCTTTTCAGTCCAGACACATTTCCCATCAAGTGATATTTTTTAAAACTGCCAAATTATATTGACGGATTTATTTGTGATCAGAGCGCGAAGTCTTCCAGTGTTTTACCAGATTCGATAGCAGCAGCGATCGCTTTAGGAGTACGGCCCTGACCCGTCCAAGTCTGCTCATTACCGTTTTCATCTGTATATTTGTATTTAGCGGGGCGAGGAGCACGAGTCGATTTAGCTTTAGGCTGAGATGAGCCAACAGCAGCAAGGAGTTCTGCCGGATCAATGCCATCTTCTAACAGTTTCTGACGGAAGGCTTCAAGCTTAGCCTGACGTTCTACTTGTTCTTTACGGACGGCACTTTCTTCCTCACGACGATCTTCAACGACAGCAGAGAGTTTTTCCAGCATCTCTTCCAGAGTTGCCAGATCTGTTTCACGAGCATGTGCGCGAAGTGTACGAATATTGTTCAGTGCCTTGAGAGCTTCACTCATAGTATGTTATTCGATGTTTTAAAAGGGGGCGATTAATAAAAATAATGTATGCGGTGTTGTTGAACAATCAAAAGCATACCTGTTATTAAATAATATAGTAAATATTGTCGGTTAAGCAATCTTAAAACATCCCATTTGACACGCATAACAAAGGGTAGTTCTTTAAAGAGACATTTTTCTGCGCTTTTGGCTTGATGGCTCGAACTCTGACGAGATATGAGAGAGTTGCCCAAGGCTTTGTTCAATTGAACGCTGGAACTCAACAGCAGCTTCTGTACGCTGTTTTATGACTAAGGCAATTATTTCTTCATCGCTCTTTTCTGAAATGGCCTTACGGTATAATACACGTTCGTTAAACAGATCAAGATTACCTGATGATCTTGCTGATGTGTTTGCTTTTGAACTGCTGATGGGATTTAACTCGTCAATAAAGTATCCAATAAGAGATTCTCTCTTTTTTTCCAGCCTGCGAAGTTCAGTATGTGCAGATTTAAACTTTTGGGCTTTTATCAAAGGAACATCATCGGAGCGTAGCCTACGGTATTCATTCCTGTATTCTTCTATCGAAATATGATTTTTTAGTTCTTTGACTGTCTCTAAATACTGGATTAAATCACTGTTGTCTGTTTTTACTTTTCTCATAGGAATACCTCGTTAATAAATAGTGGATATATTTATATTACGAGATATGGTGTTAGTGTCAAATTAGCTCTTTAGCTCTGTTTCTCTCTTGGCAAGAAAATATCTTTAATACAATCGTGGTTTATTTCGGCGGTTTTTTAACCTGTTTTCTCGTAGGTAATTAATTTTTATTATTCGCTGTTTTCTTTTTGTCCTTCAAGTAATAAGTTTTCATGAAAGTTAAACGATCACCATTAAACATATAGTCTGGATTAATAAAATAATAGTTTTGTATCATGGTCTCAGCAATAAATTTCTTGTCAGCAAGTTCTTTCATACCCTTGAAATAAGTAGTTCTTGATATTTTTACGATATCTTGATCAACGATATCGAATGACATTAATATCGTGTCTGTATCTTTATTATCCCTGATAGCAAGATAAAGTATCTTGAACACTTTTTTACCGGAGGAAGACAAACCTTCAATAGCTGATACACCATCAACATAAAGTTTCACAAACTGTGTCTTGTCTACTTCCATTGACTGAAAGAAACCACCATGTCCAACCTGTTCTCCTGTATTTTCATTTACTAATGCTAATCGATCTTTTCCTGTAGTAATACGTCTGACGCCAGTTTTTGTATGTAGACTTGTATCATTAAGAAATGGATTTTTAGTATGACGTGGGAGACCTCTTCTTGATTTCTTTACTTCAGTTTGTATCTTATTTTCTATCATGGCATTTACTCCTTTATTTTTTAGTTATATATTTAAGTAAATACTATATTTTGCGTGCAAGTCAATAGTTAAAGTTTATATTTTTTAAAATAACTAACACCTAATGTGTTTACTGTTGAAACTTGTAGTGCCACAGCATATATATAAATAATACTTTATCATTTTTATTCGAGAATAGTTATCAACTTAAGTACCGGGATTCAGGACTTTAACTCCCGGATGTCGGTACTTGGTTTTAAGCTATAGCTGGCCTGAGAGCATTTTTCTTCTTCATTATTCAATTAGCGAAGCTGAGAACAACTATGCAGAGGTACTTTGGGGTACAGTTCTACTTTTTATTTCATTGGTTTCTTCTCTTCAATTTATATCTCAGCAAAGTGATTGTTTCAAACAATCACTAAGCGCTGCTGATATCTTATTAAAGTTGAAATTGTTTCCCATTTACCTCATAGCGGCTGTCGCCGCAATTCTTCATGGATAAATCCATCATCAACAGGGATGAACCCTGTTCCAGCAATGTGATTGTTTTGAACAATCACGAAGTGCTGCTTCTGAAAATATAGTTTTCCAATGTGTTTAAGAGCAAATGCCATATGTCGAGAATAAGATATTATGTGCAGGCACATGATCGGTTTTCAATATTAGTATAATACTTTGAACATTAAATCTCATTTCATATCAGTGTCAGGGCGTAGCCGTGCGGTAGCACATGAGCATTAGCTCATAAGATAAATATTTTTTTTCAAACAGAATGATAACAAAGAAGTAATCCATGCTGCGCATGGTGAGTTAAATTTGATTTTACGCAGTGATAAATGATATTTAATTACATAACAGACAAAATAAGGAAGGCGTGTAATGAAAAAAATAAAAACAATAAGTATCTTTAAATAAAATGAAAACATCCCTTTTATGACGTGTATCGTAAACGATATAGAAGAAAGTAAAAATGGAATAAAGCTTATTCTGGAAAACGGCGAAAGCATCAATATTAATGATTACGGTTATTTCTTCCTGTCAGAGGGCGAAGGCGATTTGGACAGGGAGCGAATGGTAAGTAGTTACAGAAGGTTGATTTCTGAACTCAGTCAGATCAGTGAAGAAACCGTAAAATCAGTAATGCTCTGACCTGAACATCCCACTGCTGCTGTTATGATATTAACTTCATGAAAGATATTACTTTTTAAGTAAAGCCAGAAATCGGTAAGTGATAAAACTCATGCGGTATCACCGAGCAGCAGGGGTATAAGCTATGCCATGTCGGCTTAGGTCAAGTCTGTGACATTTTCCTTTGCTTCAGATCGCTGTAGACAGGTTTTGTTCCACCTATAAAAGCAGCAGAACAAATCATGTGTGCTGCTTCATTCCTTATCCCTCGAACATCTAGCTAAAGCAAGTCAACTGCGGCGATGTGTAGCTACCAATGCCGCCAATTAATTGATAATAAAGATCGATAAATTAATATTGATAGTTAATGACGATTTAACTCTGATTATCGATCGGTGATTTAATTGATAAAATCGATCGATTAAATACATCTAATAGATGGTGGCTATCAATTGCTTTTTATCGATCGATTTAAACGATATGACGAAAACTAAAAATAATTCAATTCTATCAATTGATTAGAAGACAAATCCTGATTAACCGGTGTGAGCGCCGGGATCGGGTGAATGCGAATCTGACTATATTCTTGAGGGATAAATGAAAGGACATAACTTCTTACCACTGGTGGTCTCGTTGGCATTTCTTACTGGATGCCAACAGCTTAACGATGGTGTGAATAGCGTTAACGGGGCAATTAACTCTTCACTGTCATCATTGAACAGTGCAGTGGGTAAAACACTTAGCGCTTCAGATTCAACTCAAAACTCTGGCCCTGCCTCCTCAGTTGCGGGTCTTGGTGCTGTCTGCAAAGACTATGAAGAAAATGCAATGGCAGCAGAAAAGAAATGGACAGGCAAAAGGATCTCTATCATCAATGCCACTGTTCTTGAAGTTACGAAGGGCAGAAGTGCCAGCGATATGATGACGGGAATGCCCAAAACAGCCCCTAACTATTACCTTTTATTTAAAACCTCTGATACGAGTTACTGCGGCGGTATGGTCTGGCTGGATTACTACTCTGGTATTGAT
>OJJJ01000135.1_pt1 | contig 46005 bp, 37 predicted proteins | sample 1596311 | NCBI WGS metagenome assembly OJJJ01 (sample SAMEA4350140, study PRJEB24818) | metagenome | biome: human; feature: gut; material: faeces | place: Denmark | collected 2013-09
GTTCACAAGGTACGGCCCGTACTGAACCCGGGTAGGCTGCTTGAGCCAGTGAGCGATTGCTGGCCTAGATGAATGACTGTCCACGACAGAACCCGGCTTATCGGTCAGCTTCACTCTTTATAGAACCCCGCTTCGGCGGGGTTTTTGCTTTTATGGCGCGTTTTTTATGCCAACTGGCCCCGATTTTTTGTAGGCCGGATAAGGTGCTTGCACCGCCATCCGGCAAATTTGCCGTAAATCTCATTTTTATTTTCCCGTTATTTATTCGAAAACGTCTTTTTCAGCGGCAAAGGGGTTGCTGAAAACTTCCAGTTTTGTGACAGCTAACACAAAACGCTTATCGATACGTTTCGCTATAGAAAAAACACACGTAATCGATCGAAATCACAAAATTACTTGCTGTGAAAACATTAAAAACCAGCGTTAATTTATTGTTGCATTTGATGATTTATTGTTTGTTTTGTTTTGAATAATGATAAACGCAATGTTTCTTTACAAACAAATAAGGCAAAATAGTGTGATGCATGGCGTTATTTAATCGCAATAACTATTAAAATATAATTTTATTTGATAAATTGCTCATTAAATTTAAACGTTATTCCGACCGATAATTACGCTGTAATTGCTTGAATTATCATCTTTCAACCGTCGGTTAAATAACCGTTAACGTGCATGTGTTATCGCCATAAATTTTCGTTATCCCCCCATCTTTTTTTGATTAAAGTCAGGTTAAAGTGAGATCGTTTTTCTTCACTGTATTGATAAATAACGATTTTATTGGTTTATAATAATCTTACAAAATGTAAGTGAAGGGGATTTGTGAGTGGTCGCACATATCCGTGAACGTTTAATTTGGTACACTTCCTGCCGTCAACAAAGTAATTAGAGCAGGCCGATATGAATACTATTTCTCTCCCTAAAACACAGCACTTAGTGGTCTTTCAGGAAGTCATTAGAAGTGGTTCTATCGGCTCAGCTGCAAAAGAATTAGGTTTAACTCAACCCGCAGTAAGCAAAATCATTAATGATGTTGAAGCTTATTTTGGTATTGAGTTGGTGGTGCGTAAAAATACAGGCGTCACATTGACCCAAGCCGGTCAGGTGATGCTCTCATGGTCTGAATCTATTACCCGTGAAATGAAAAACATGGTTGATGAGATGAATAGCATGACGAGCAATGCGGTTGTTGATGTGTCGTTCGGTTTCCCCTCACTGATCGCCTTTACCATCATGTCCGGTATGATTAAGAAGTTTAAAGAGGTGTTCCCGAACGCGCAGGTTTCCATGTATGAAGCCCAGCTTTCCTCTTTCTTACCCGCGGTTCGTGATGGGCGTCTGGACTTTGCAATCGGCACGTTAAGTGATGAGATGAAATTGCACGACCTGCATGTGGAGCCGCTGTTCGAGTCAGAGTTTGTTCTGGTTGCCAGTAAGTCCCGAACACGCACCGGCATCACTACGCTGAGCGCATTGCAAAATGAACAGTGGGTGTTGCCGCAAACGAATATGGGTTACTACAGCGAGCTTCTTACTACGTTACAAAAAAATGGCATCAGCAGTGAAAACATCGTTAAAACAGACTCGGTCGTCACAATTTATAATCTTGTTCTCAATGCTGATTTCTTAACAGTAATTCCCTGCGATATGACCACTCCATTTGGTTCAAACCAGTTTATTACTATTCCGGTAGAAGAGGCCTTACCGGTCGCGCGTTACGCCGCCGTCTGGTCTAAAAATTATCGAATTAAAAAAGCAGCATCAATTTTGGTGGAATTAGCCAAAGAATATTCATCATATAATTGCCAGCGACGAAAGCAATTAATTGAAGTTGATTAAAGATTAAACTCGATTTAATACGGAATTAATGCCATCGGTCTATATCAGACGTTGGTCACGGCTATCTATTTACTTTAATATCCAGGTAAGAGGTTCTAATGCACATTACATACGATCTCCCAGTTGCAATTGAAGATATCCTCGAAGCGAAAAAAAGACTGGCGGGGAAAATTTATAAAACGGGAATGCCTCGCTCTAACTATTTTAGTGAACGTTGCAAAGGGGAAATTTTCCTTAAGTTTGAGAACATGCAGCGTACTGGTTCATTTAAAATTCGCGGCGCCTTTAACAAGCTCAGTTCTTTAACTGAAGCGGAAAGATGTAAAGGTGTGGTGGCCTGCTCTGCAGGTAACCATGCGCAAGGGGTTTCCCTCTCTTGTGCGATGCTCGGTATTGACGGCAAAGTGGTGATGCCAAAAGGCGCACCGAAGTCTAAAGTGGCTGCTACCTGCGACTACTCCGCAGAAGTTGTGCTGCACGGTGACAACTTCAACGACACGATCGCTAAAGTGAGCGAGATTGTTGAAACTGAAGGCCGCATCTTTATTCCTCCTTATGATGATCCGAAAGTGATTGCCGGCCAGGGGACTATCGGTCTGGAAATTCTGGAAGATCTGTATGATGTCGATAACGTGATTGTGCCAATTGGTGGCGGCGGACTGATTGCCGGTATTGCGATAGCCATTAAATCCATCAACCCGACCATTAAAATTATTGGCGTACAGTCTGAAAACGTTCACGGCATGGCGGCTTCTTTCCACGCTGGAGAAATAACCACGCACCGAACGACCGGCACCCTGGCGGATGGTTGTGACGTCTCCCGCCCGGGTACTTTGACCTATGAAATCGTTCGTGAGTTAGTGGATGACATTGTCCTGGTCAGCGAAGATGAAATTCGCAACAGTATGGTGGCATTAATTCAGCGAAATAAAGTTGTGACAGAAGGCGCAGGTGCGCTGGCATGTGCTGCATTATTAAGCGGGAAATTAGATAGCTATATCCAGAATAGAAAAACAGTCAGCATTATTTCTGGCGGTAATATCGACCTTTCTCGTGTATCCCAAATTACTGGTTTAGTTGACGCTTAATATATTTCGTTGAGGATAGGATATGAGTACTACTGATAGCATTGTATCCAGCCAGACAAAACAATCGTCCTGGCGCAAATCGGACACCACCTGGACACTGGGTTTATTTGGTACAGCCATCGGCGCCGGGGTGTTGTTCTTCCCTATCCGCGCAGGCTTTGGCGGGCTGATCCCCATTCTGTTAATGCTGGTGTTAGCGTACCCCATCGCGTTCTATTGTCACCGTGCACTGGCGCGCCTGTGTCTTTCCGGTTCTAACCCTTCCGGCAACATCACAGAAACGGTTGAAGAGCATTTTGGTAAAACGGGCGGCGTGGTCATCACGTTCCTCTACTTCTTTGCAATTTGCCCACTGCTGTGGATTTATGGCGTCACCATTACCAACACCTTTATGACCTTCTGGGAAAACCAGTTGCAGATGCCAGCGCTTAATCGTGGCTTCGTCGCGCTGTTCCTGCTGCTGTTGATGGCATTCGTCATCTACTTCGGTAAAGATCTGATGGTTAAAGTGATGAGCTTCCTGGTATGGCCATTTATTGCCAGCCTGGTACTTATCTCTCTGTCCCTGATCCCTTACTGGAACTCAGCGGTTATCCAGCAGGTGGATCTCAGCAATATAGCGTTGACCGGGCATGACGGTATTCTGGTCACCGTATGGCTGGGTATTTCCATCATGGTGTTCTCCTTCAACTTCTCGCCAATTGTTTCCTCTTTCGTGGTGTCTAAACGCGAAGAGTATGAAAAAGATTATGGCCGCGAATTTACCGAGCAGAAATGTTCCAAGATCATCTCCCGCGCCAGTATGCTGATGGTTGCAGTGGTCATGTTCTTCGCCTTTAGCTGCCTGTTCACGCTGTCTCCGGCAAATATGGCCGAAGCCAAAGCGCAGAACATTCCGGTACTGTCATACCTGGCGAACCACTTTGCCTCACTGTCCGGCACCAAGTCGACCTTCGCGACCGTTCTGGAATACGGTGCTTCTATCATCGCACTGGTCGCTATCTTCAAATCTTTCTTCGGCCACTATCTGGGCACGCTGGAAGGTCTGAACGGTCTGGTCCTGAAGTTTGGTTATAAGGGTGATAAGACCAAAGTCTCCGTTGGCAAACTTAATATCATCAGCATGGTCTTCATAATGGGTTCCACCTGGGTTGTGGCTTACGCCAACCCGAATATCCTGGACCTGATTGAAGCGATGGGTGCGCCAATTATCGCCTCACTGCTCTGCTTGCTGCCGATGTATGCCATCCGTAAAGCGCCGTCTCTGGCGAAATACCGTGGCCGTCTGGATAACGTGTTTGTTACTGCGATTGGTCTGCTGACTATCCTGAACATCGTCTACAAACTGTTTTAATCCTTAAGCTCAGGATGAGCGGAGTAGTGAAATGAATGAGTTTCCGGTAGTACTGGTTATTAATTGCGGTTCATCTTCCATTAAATTCTCAGTGCTGGATGCAGCCAACTGTGATGTTTTAATGGCGGGAATTGCAGACGGTATTAACTCTGAAAATGCGTTCATAGCAATTAATGGTGGGGAGCCGGCTAAGCTGGCTCACCACAGCTACGAAGACGCATTAAAGGCTATTGCCGCTGAACTGGAACAACGTAATTTAATGGACAGCGTGGCCTTAATTGGCCACCGCATTGCCCACGGTGGAAGTATCTTTACGGAATCAGCGATAATTACAGATGACGTTATCGACAATATTCGTCGGGTATCTCCTTTAGCACCATTACATAATTATGCGAACCTGAGCGGGATTGAATCCGCACAGCATCTTTTCCCAGGTGTACAGCAGGTGGCGGTATTTGATACCAGCTTCCACCAGACGATGGCACCTGAAGCCTATCTGTACGGTTTACCGTGGAAATATTACGAGGAGCTGGGTGTTCGTCGTTATGGCTTCCACGGCACGTCGCACCGCTATGTTTCTCAGCGAGCGCACGAGCTTCTCGACCTCCAGGATGATGATTCTGGCCTGGTTGTCGCGCACCTGGGTAACGGCGCGTCCATCTGTGCGGTCCGTAACGGACAAAGCGTGGATACCTCAATGGGTATGACGCCGCTGGAAGGACTGATGATGGGTACGCGTAGCGGTGATGTGGACTTTGGCGCGATGGCGTGGATCGCCAGTGAAACCAATCAGACGCTGAGCGACCTTGAGCGTGTCGTCAATAAAGAGTCTGGCCTACTGGGTATTTCCGGTTTGTCCTCTGACTTACGTACGCTGGAAAAAGCCTGGCACGAAGGACACGAGCGTGCGCAGCTGGCGATTAAAACCTTTGTGCATCGTATTGCACGCCATATCGCCGGACATGCTGCATCGTTACATCGTCTTGATGGGATTATTTTCACCGGCGGCATTGGTGAAAACTCAGTCTTAATTCGCCGTCTGGTGATTGAACATCTGGCCGTATTAGGTGTGAATATCGACAGCGAAATGAATAGTCTGCCAAATTCTCATGGCGAGAGAATTATCTCTGCTAATGATGCTCGAGTTATTTGTGCAGTTATTCCGACGAATGAAGAGAAAATGATTGCTCGTGATGCCATTCATTTAGGCAGAATTAACACACCAGTAGAATTTGCATAATTAATTTTCTGTAGAGAGATTATTTTTCATGAAGGTAAATATCGATACCAGCGATATGCTGTATGCCGACGCGTGGCTTGGCTTTAAAGGTACGGACTGGAAAGAAGAAATTAATGTCCGTGATTTTATTCAGCATAACTACACGCCTTATGAAGGGGATGAATCTTTCCTCGCCGAAGCGACGCCGGCAACCACCGCATTGTGGGAAAAAGTCATGGCGGGCATCCGTATTGAAAACTCGACGCATGCGCCGGTAGATTTCGATACCAATATTGCCACTACGATCACCGCGCACGATGCCGGTTATATTGAACAAGAACTGGAAAAGATCGTCGGTCTGCAAACGGATAAGCCGCTGAAGCGTGCGCTGCATCCGTTCGGCGGCATCAACATGATCAAAAGCTCTTTTGATGCTTACGGTCGTGAAATGGATGCTGATTTTGAGTACCAGTATACCGAACTGCGTAAAACCCATAACCAGGGCGTGTTCGACGCGTATTCCCCGGATATGCTGCGCTGCCGTAAGTCCGGCGTATTAACCGGTCTGCCGGATGGCTATGGCCGTGGTCGTATCATTGGCGATTACCGCCGTGTTGCGTTGTACGGTATTCGCTATCTGGTGCGTGAACGCGAGCAGCAGTTTGCCGATCTCCAGTCAAATCTGGAGTGGGGGCAGAATCTGGAGGCGACGATTCGCCTGCGTGAAGAGCTGTCTGAGCACCGTCGTGCGCTGCTGCAAATGCAGGAAATGGCGGCGAAGTACGGTTGCGATATTTCCCGTCCGGCGCGTAACGCACAGGAAGCCGTGCAGTGGGTGTATTTTGCTTATCTGGCCGCGGTGAAATCGCAGAACGGCGGCGCGATGTCGCTGGGCCGTACTGCATCGTTCCTCGACATTTACATTGAGCGCGACTTCAAAGCCGGTATCTTAAACGAGCAGCAGGCGCAGGAGTTGATCGACCACTTCATCATGAAGATCCGCATGGTGCGCTTCCTGCGTACCCCGGAATTCGACACCCTGTTCTCCGGCGATCCTATCTGGGCGACCGAAGTTATTGGTGGGATGGGGCTGGACGGCCGCACGCTGGTCACCAAAAACTCGTTCCGCTACCTGCATACGCTGCACACCATGGGACCGGCACCTGAGCCGAACCTGACGGTGCTGTGGTCTGAAGGCTTACCGATTGCCTTCAAAAAATATGCCGCTCAAGTGTCTATCGTCACGTCGTCTTTACAGTATGAAAACGACGATCTGATGCGCGCTGACTTTGAAAGCGATGACTATGCCATTGCCTGCTGCGTCAGCCCGATGGTCATCGGCAAACAAATGCAGTTCTTTGGTGCGCGTGCCAACCTCGCCAAAACATTGCTGTACGCAATCAACGGCGGTGTGGATGAGAAGCTGAAAATCCAGGTCGGGCCGAAAACTGCGCCGCTGATGGATGACGTGCTGGATTACGACACGGTGATGGAGAGCCTGGACCACTTTATGGACTGGCTGGCCGTGCAGTACATCAGTGCGCTGAACATCATTCACTATATGCACGACAAGTACAGCTACGAAGCCTCGCTGATGGCGCTGCACGATCGTGATGTTTATCGCACCATGGCATGCGGTATGGCGGGTCTGTCCGTTGCTGCGGACTCCCTGTCGGCTATCAAGTACGCTCGCGTCAAACCGATCCGTGATGAAAACGGCCTGGCGGTCGACTTCGAAATTGAAGGTGACTATCCGCAGTACGGTAACAACGATGAGCGCGTAGACAGCATTGCCTGCGACCTGGTTGAACGCTTTATGAAGAAAATTAAAGTGTTGCCAACCTATCGCAACGCGGTGCCGACGCAGTCCATTCTGACCATCACCTCTAACGTGGTGTACGGCCAGAAAACCGGGAATACCCCGGACGGGCGTCGCGCAGGTACGCCGTTTGCACCAGGGGCGAACCCGATGCACGGCCGCGATCGCAAAGGTGCCGTCGCCTCGTTGACCTCGGTGGCTAAACTGCCGTTTACCTATGCCAAAGATGGTATCTCGTACACCTTCTCGATTGTGCCGGCTGCGCTGGGCAAAGAAGATAGCGTGCGTAAAACCAACCTGGTCGGTCTGCTGGACGGTTATTTCCATCATGAAGCACATGTCGAAGGCGGTCAGCACCTGAACGTCAACGTCATGAACCGCGAAATGCTGATGGATGCTATTGAGCACCCGGAAAACTATCCGAACCTGACGATCCGCGTGTCTGGCTATGCGGTGCGCTTTAACGCGCTGACCCGCGAACAGCAGCAGGACGTTATTTCACGTACTTTCACCCAGGCGCTTTAACGCCGGAGGGGTTATGAGAAAAGTTATTGCAACCGACTGTGCGCCAGGGGCGATTGGGCCTTACGTACAGGGCGTGGATCTGGGCAGCATGGTGTTGACCTCAGGTCAAATCCCGGTATGTCCGCAGACCGGTGAAGTTGCCGAACACGTGACCGATCAGGCGCGTCAGAGTCTGGAAAACGTGAAAGCGATCGTTGAGTCCGCCGGTTTGAAAGTGAACGATATCGTGAAGACCACCGTTTTCGTGGCCGATCTGAACGATTTCGCCACCATTAATCAGGTGTATCAGCAGTTCTTTGATGAGCACGAGGCTATCTATCCGGCACGCAGCTGTGTGCAGGTTGCTCGCTTGCCGAAGGATGTGAAGCTGGAGATTGAAGCCATCGCCGTACGCGGCGACACGGTGTAACTCCCCGCGGGGCGATCGTCGGGATCGCCCCGATCCCGTTAATGAGTGTGAAACCTGGTCTTCACTGAACGGCAATCCGAGGGTGTGGATATGATTAGCGCATTCGATATTTTTAAGATTGGCATTGGACCTTCCAGCTCCCATACCGTGGGGCCAATGAACGCAGGTAAAAGCTTTATCGACCAACTGGTCAGTAGCGGAGAATTGCACCAGACCACGCGCATTGTGGTCGATCTTTATGGTTCACTCTCCCTGACCGGAAAAGGTCATGCGACCGATGTCGCCATCATGATGGGCCTCGCAGGTAACAGTCCGCAAAACGTGCAGATTGATACCATTGCGGGTTTTACCCAGGACGTGGCCCGAACCGGACGTCTCCCGGTGGCAGCGGGCACGCATATCGTTGATTTCCCTCCTGCTGAGAACATTCTCTTCCATAGCGAAACGCTCCCGCGCCATGAAAATGGTATGCGCATCACCGCGTGGAACAGCAACGAGACGCTATTAAGCAAAACCTATTACTCCGTTGGCGGTGGTTTTATCGTTGAGGAGGATCACTTTGGTCAGGCGCACGACGTTGAAGCGCATGTGCCGTACAATTTCCATTCTGCCAGCGAGCTGCTGAAACTGTGTGAGCGAAACGGGCTTTCCGTTTCCGGCCTGATGATGCAAAACGAGCTGGCGATGCGCAGTAAAGATGAGATTGACGCGGGTTTTGCGGCAATCTGGGATGTCATGCACGCCGGTATCGAGCGCGGTATGAACACCGAAGGCGTCCTGCCCGGCCCGCTTAACGTTCCACGTCGCGCCGTGGCATTACGTCGGTTGCTGGTTTCCAGCGACAATCTGTCCAGTGACCCAATGAACGTCATCGACTGGATTAACATGTTCGCACTGGCCGTGAGCGAAGAGAACGCCGCCGGGTGCCGGGTTGTTACCGCCCCGACAAACGGTGCGTGTGGCATTATCCCCGCCGTGCTGGCCTATTACGACAAGTTCCGCCGCCCGGTGAATGCGAACTCCATCGCCCGTTATTTACTGGCTGCGGGGGCGATAGGTGCGCTGTATAAGATGAATGCGTCTATCTCTGGGGCCGAAGTGGGTTGCCAGGGTGAGATTGGTGTGGCCTGTTCCATGGCTGCCGCCGGACTGACAGAACTGCTTGGCGGGAGCCCTGCGCAGGTCTGTATTGCCGCTGAAATCGCCATGGAGCATAACCTGGGGTTAACCTGCGATCCGGTCGCCGGACAGGTGCAAATTCCGTGCATTGAACGTAATGCGATCAACGCAGTAAAAGCGGTTAACGCCGCGCGTATGGCGCTGCGCCGCACGTCAGAACCTCGGGTGTCGCTCGATAAAGTTATCGAGACGATGTATGAAACCGGCAAAGACATGAACGATAAATACCGCGAAACCTCGCGCGGCGGTCTGGCGATCAAAGTAGTGTGTATGTGAGTTAATCAAAATAGCATGACTAAAAAGGTGCACAGAAGTGCACCTTTTTTTTGTTGTGATCTGCTTCAAAAACAGAAATAGATCCCAGCTTTGATGTTTTCAAGAGAAAACCTTTCTTTACCTGTAGGGATTATAGGGTTTTGTTTGTGAAGTTTTTCTCTGACCCTGAGCGTATGATTTTCTTCATTCTAAGAGCTCGCCTGCATCTTATGAATTGCGTATCGCCTTGACGCAATACGAAAAAAATAAAAAAACCTCTACCTACACATTAAGCGGGAAATTATGGAAACGGCTACGAATAACAGCGTAATACTCGACGCATCCGCTCCGGCGCGCCGGGCGGGAATGACCGAAAGTGAATGGCAGGAAGCCATTAAATTCGACAGCATGGACACCGGTTGGGTCATTATGAGTATCGGTATGGCGATTGGCGCGGGGATTGTTTTTCTTCCCGTCCAGGTGGGTCTGATGGGGTTGTGGGTATTCCTGCTGTCCTCGATTATCGGCTATCCCGCGATGTATTTGTTCCAGCGTCTGTTCATCAACACGCTGGCTGAATCTCCAGAGTGCAAAGATTACCCAAGCGTCATTAGCGGTTATTTAGGCAAAAACTGGGGCATCCTGTTAGGGGCGTTGTATTTTGTGATGCTGGTTATCTGGATGTTTGTTTATTCCACCGCCATCACTAACGACAGCGCTTCGTATCTGCATACATTTGGCGTGACCGAAGGGTTACTGTCCGACAGCCCGTTCTATGGCCTGGTGCTGATTTGCATCCTGGTGGCCATCTCGTCACGCGGTGAAAAATTACTGTTTAAAATCTCCACCGGCATGGTGTTGACCAAGCTGCTGGTCGTTGCCGCCCTTGGCGTGTCGATGGTCGGGATGTGGCATTTGCATAACGCTGGCTCGCTGCCGCCGATGGGGCTGCTGATCAAGAATGCGATTATTACGCTGCCCTTTACGCTGACCTCGATTCTGTTTATTCAAACCTTAAGCCCGATGGTTATCTCGTACCGTTCTCGCGCAAAATCCATTGAGGTCGCGCGTCATAAAGCGCTGCGCGCCATGAACATCGCGTTTGGCATACTGTTTGTCACCGTCTTCTTCTATGCCGTCTCTTTCACCCTGGCAATGGGCCATGATGAAGCGGTGAAAGCCTACGAGCAGAACATTTCCGCCCTGGCGATTGCCGCACAGTTTATTAGCGGCGACGGCGCGGGTTGGGTGAAAATCGTCAGCGTTATTCTGAACATCTTTGCCGTGATGACCGCGTTCTTCGGTGTGTACTTAGGCTTCCGTGAAGCGACTCAAGGCATTGTGATGAATGTGCTGCGTCGCTACATGCCTGCTGAGAAGATCAACGAAATCTTCGTTCAGCGCGGCATCATGGTCTTCGCTATTTTACTGGCCTGGAGTGCAATTGTGCTCAATGCGCCGGTACTGAGCTTCACCTCTATTTGTAGCCCAATCTTCGGCATGGTGGGCTGTTTGATCCCGGCCTGGCTGGTCTACAAAGTTCCTGCACTGCACAAATATAAAGGCGCTTCCCTGTACCTGATCATCATCACAGGCCTGCTGTTGTGCGTTTCTCCGTTCCTGGCATTTTCTTGAGTTATCTGAGTGAAGGTCGTTGCTATGTTTGAGACTACATTGAATCCATTATGGGACTGTTTTATCCGCGCGGTGCAGGAAGAAGTCAAACCTGCCCTGGGCTGCACCGAACCTATCTCTCTGGCTTTGGCAGCGGCAGTCGCATCCGCTGAGCTGAACGGCGCGGTTGAACGCATTGATGCGTGGGTCTCACCCAACCTGATGAAAAACGGCATGGGCGTGACCGTACCGGGCACCGGAATGGTCGGGTTGCCCGTCGCCGCTGCGCTGGGTGCGCTGGGTGGCAATGCCCTCGCGGGTTTAGAAGTGCTGAAGGATGCGTCCGCAGAGGCCATCGCCGACGCCAAAGCCATGCTGGCTGCCGGAAACGTGGCGGTGATGCTGCAGCAACCTTGCGAAGATATTCTCTTCTCACGCGCTAAGGTGTACAGCCGTGACGGGTGGGCGTGCGTCACGATTGTTGGCGGTCATACCAACATTGTGCACATCGAAACCCATAATGGTGTGGTGTTCAGTAAAGAAGAACAGACGCAGGATGAAGAGCTGGATTCGCCGCTGGCGGTGTTATCCCACACCTCGCTGGAAGAGATTCTGGCGTTTGTGAATGCGGTGCCGTTTGAGTCCATCCGCTTTATTCTGCAGGCGGCAAAACTAAACGGGGCGCTGTCTCAGGAAGGGTTACGCGGGACATGGGGATTACATATCGGTGCTACGCTGGAGAAGCAGTGTGCCCGTGGCCTGCTGGCAAACGATCTTTCAACCGCTATTCTGATCCGTACCAGTGCGGCGTCGGATGCGAGAATGGGCGGCGCGACGCTGCCGGCGATGAGTAACTCCGGTTCCGGGAACCAGGGGATCACCGCCACGGTTCCGGTGATGGTGGTGGCCGAGCACTTTGGTGCGGATGATGAAAAACTGGCGCGTGCGCTGATGTTGTCACACCTGAGTGCAATCTATATCCATCATCAGCTTCCTCGCTTGTCGGCTCTGTGTGCGGCAACGACGGCGGCGATGGGCGCGGCGGCGGGGATGGCATGGCTGGTGGATGGGCGCTATAACACCATCGCTATGGCGATCAGCAGCATGATTGGCGATGTGAGTGGGATGATTTGCGATGGCGCGTCAAACAGCTGTGCGATGAAAGTGTCTACCAGCGCGTCGGCGGCATGGAAGGCGGTACTCATGGCGCTGGACGATACGGCAGTGACCGGTAACGAAGGGATTGTGGCGCATAATGTCGAGCAATCTATTGCGAATCTGTGTGCGCTGGCATGTCGTTCGATGCAGGAAACTGACAAGCAGATCATTGAGATCATGGCCAGCAAAGCGCATTAATCTGTAGGCCGGGTAAGGCGTAACCGCCACCCGGCGTCACTCTGAGCCGCCTTATCAGGCGGCGTCTTCTTCTTCCTGCCTTTGCTCGGCATCGGCAACAATCGCTTCCAGTTCCGTCAGCATATCTTCATAGCCAAAGGTTTTGGTCTGGACGACCGTGTCCTGAATTTTGGCTTTAACCGCTGGCTTACGCTTTTTTGACGCTTTCTTGCTCATAGTCGTACTCCCTTGTTTTTCCTGACTATACGGGCAAATCTATCAGCAAAGCGCGCAAAGGCGTATCGGCAACTAATGTTATGTTAGCTTCGTCACGAATAAATGCGCCATCACCACAGGTCAGCGCTTCTTTTTCTGCTCCAGCCGTTAGCGCATGGAACGTGCCGTGGATCGACTGCAAATAGGCGCGGGGGCCATGTAACTGAAAACTCAGTGATTCACCTTGCTTCAATTCGACATGGTGTATCCACACCTGCTGGCGAAGATGCAGGCTGCCTTGTTCTCCGTCCGGGGAGGCGATCAGTTGATGCTTGCCGGTCGCCAGTGTGCCTTTCTGTACACAGGCATTTTCCCGCTGCGGGCAGGCGTCCAGCCATAATTGCATGCGGGTTAATGGCTTATCCTTGTTAAGGTTGTGCTCGCTGTAGCTAATCCCAGGCTGCGTGGCGAGCAGTAGAACCTCACCGGCTTTTGCCCGGACATGGTTGCCTTCGCTGTCGCGATATTCCGCTTCCCCTTCAAGGATCAGGTTGACGATATCCACCTTCGGATAGGTACGCGGCTGGAAAGAGGCCCCCGGTGCCAGAACTTCCTGGTTCAGAACACGCAGCGAGGCATAACCCAGCAGCTTAGGATCAAAATAGTGTCCAAAGGAGAAGGTATAACGGGCTTGCAGCCAGCCGTAGTCTGCCTGTCCGCACTGTTTTGCTGTTCGGGTAGTAATCATCTTTCTTGACCTCTCTTTACTTCCTTTTATGTTAAATGGCTGGACGCTGTATTGTTAGCCAGATATTCTGCCCGGTATGTTCAAATTTCCTGAATGAGAACGACATGGCCAAAGAAAGGGCATTAACGCTTGAAGCGTTACGCGTAATGGATGCAATCGACAGACGTGGCAGCTTTGCCGCTGCGGCGGACGAACTGGGGCGCGTTCCTTCCGCTCTCAGCTATACCATGCAAAAGCTGGAAGAAGAGCTGGATGTGGTGTTGTTTGACCGCTCAGGCCATCGCACAAAATTTACTAACGTTGGACGCATGCTACTGGAACGTGGGCGCGTGCTGCTCGAGGCGGCTGATAAGCTGACCACCGATGCCGAAGCGCTGGCCCGCGGCTGGGAAACGCATCTGACGATCGTCACCGAAGCGCTGGTACCCACGGCAGCGTTCTTTCCGCTCATCGACCGGCTCGCCGTGAAGGCCAATACTCAGCTTTCAGTGATCACTGAGGTGCTGGCTGGGGCATGGGAACGCCTGGAGCAGGGAAGGGCGGATATCGTGATCGCCCCGGATATGCATTTTCGTTCATCGTCAGAAATTAATTCCCGCAAGCTGTACACGCTGATGAACGTCTACGTGGCCGCGCCGGATCATCCTATCCATCAGGAGCCGGAGCCGTTGTCGGAAGTGACCCGAGTGAAATACCGGGGCATTGCGGTGGCGGATACCGCCCGTGAGCGCCCGGTGCTGACCGTCCAGTTACTGGATAAACAGCCGCGCCTGACGGTGAGTTCAATCGAAGATAAGCGCCAGGCGCTGTTGGCCGGGCTGGGTGTGGCGACCATGCCGTATCCGCTGGTGGAAGAGGATATTGCCGCAGGTCGTTTGCGCGTGGTGAGCCCGGAGTCCACCAACGAAATTGATATCATCATGGCCTGGCGACGGGACAGTATGGGTGAGGCCAAATCCTGGTGTCTGCGGGAAATTCCGAAGCTGTTTGTGGGCAAATAAGGTGGGGTTAAGCCGGATGCGGTGCAAGCACCTTATCAGGCCTACAGGACGGAGTAGGTTGTAGGCCTGATAAGCGCAGCGCCATCAGGCATCTCTACGTGCTACGTCAGGACAGTTGTTTTGGGTCTGCACCGAACCGGTTGCTACCCGGCGTGCCGTTCTGACAGTTGAAAATAATGATAACCAACCAGCCAATAATGGGGATCAACAGGATCAGCAGCCACCATGCAGAACGGTCGGTGTCATGCAAACGACGGAATTGCACTGCCCACCACGGTATAAATACCAGCACACCATAAATCGTCGTTAATACGCCTTCTCCCCCGGCGCGTTGCCAGCCAAGTATGTTGTCCAGGATGCTGAGTACGAAAGAAAAGATGATGTTGACCAGAACAAACATCCAGTACTCTTTGCGCCGAGCCCGGCCGCCAAAACCAAAATAGTTCTTAAGAACGTTTAGATACCAATCCATTTGCGCCTCATTTTGCGTTCAATCACTTGTTTTTAAAGTAATCAAATTAAGAATAGCTGCGAATGAAATGGTGGTAAATATTTGTCGTATTAATTATTTGCCCACATCGGAGCATTGCTTGTCAGTTAAACATTATGGAGAACATGTGATTCCGGCTCAGGGTTCCGTTCACTTTAGCGGTATTATTTCTCTGAAGTGCAGATACCCGTGAACGTGCAAGGGAGGCTCACCGCCGCCTCCCTTGCAACCCAGGCTCCCGGCGGGAAAATCGTCGCTGCGCGAGTTATTCGTCTTATTCCGTCTGCCTGTCGGGTCGGGGCCGAGCCTGCGTCCCTGCAGGCAGTCCCCTCTGCCCGCATCCCTGCGGGCAGACCCGGTCAGCCGTCAACGCCTCATCGATTTTCAGCCGGACCAGGGTGTCGCTTCAGCGCTCTGACTTTCAGCTATATCCGTTTTGCTGTTCAGAGATATTCAAATTAAAGCGCAAGTGGTCAGGTGTGGGCTGGTCCGGCTGAAAATTGCCGACGTGTTTCCGTAAGGCCGGGAGAACCCGCAAGGATGCGGGTTCAGGGCGCGTTTTGCAGGGATGCTACCTCGCGCCCGGCCCGGTAGCCTGGAGGAATAAGCGTAGGGGATTGCGAAGCAACAATTTTCCGTGCCGGGAGCCGGGATTGTAAAGGGCGTGGCGAAGAACGCCCTTTACACGTTCACCGTAATCAGTGCTTCAGAGAAATGATTAACATGAGGTGAACGGAACCCTTTCTCTGAGGTAGCATGTTCATTACTTCCGTCAATACAGGTTTATACTTTCTGAAACTGAAGCGTTAACTGAACGGCATTGCCCAGATGAGACCCGTGTAAATCAGGCGAAACGGCTGTCTCGTCCGTGTGGCTCGCTGAGATCCTGCCATGGCCCGATTGAAATAATACCGGTCGGATTGATGGTTTTGTGGCTACGGAAGTAGTGATGACGGATATGGTCAAAATTGACGGTCTCCGCAATGCCCGGCATCTGGTAAATATCACGCAGGAAACCGTACAGATTCAGGTAGTCGCTGATGCGGTGCTTATCGCACTTGAAGTGGGTAACATACACCGGATCAAAGCGTACCAGCGTGGTCCACAGGCGAATATCTGCCTCGGTCAACTGGTCGCCGGTCAGATAGCGATGCTGACCCAGAATCTGCTCCAGTCGCGCCAGTGAGTGAAACACTTTATCAACCGCCTCGTCATATGCCTCCTGACTGGTGGCAAAACCGGCTTTATAGACGCCATTATTGACGTTGTCATAAATCCAGCTGTTCAGCTCGTCAATTTTACTTTGCAGGGCAGGCGGGTAGTAATCACCGGCTTTGGCGCCCAGTGCATCAAACGCCGTGTTAAACATGCGGATGATCTCCGCCGATTCATTACTGACGATGGTGTGATTCTTTTTATCCCACAGCACCGGTACGGTGACGCGGCCGCTGTACTGCGGGTCGGCGTGCAAATAGAGCTGATAGAGAAACTCGTGCTGGTAGAGCGTATCTCCCGTGGCGGCCGGGAAATTATCATCAAACGTCCAGCCGTTCTCTAGCATCAGCGGATGCACAACGGAAACGGAGATAAATGGCTCCAGACCTTTGAGCGTGCGTAGAATCAGCGTGCGATGCGCCCACGGACAGGCGAGGGAAACGTACAGGTGGTAACGGTCTTTTTCGGCGGCAAAACCGCCTGTGCCGGTCGGGCCAGGTTCGCCATCCGCGGTGAGCCAGTTACGGAAAGCCGATGCAGAACGTTGAAATTTTCCCCCGGTAGATTTTGTGTCATACCAGGTGTCATGCCAGACGCCGTCAATAAGTTGTCCCATGGTTTTGCCTCCTCAGATAGCAAAAGCGAGGAGATGTCTCCTCGCTTTTTGATGCGTTTAGTATAGCTTGCTTACCACTTTTTATTCAGTACGCGGTCAATGCTGAATGCGCCTGGACCGGTGATAGCCAGCAGCAGGAACCCGCCTGCGATGGTTAAGTTTTTCATGAACATCAGCGAGTTCATCCCTTCCGCAAAGTTGCTGTGGAAGATGAACGCGGTCAGCACCGTGAAGCCTGCGGTAAACAGCGCGGTAGTACGGGTCAGGAAGCCGAACAGAATGGCCAGGCCGCCGCCGAACTCAAGCAGAATAACCAGCGGTAACATGAATCCTGGAACGCCCATGGCTTCCATATATTGTTGGGTACCCGCATATCCGCTGATTTTTCCCCAGCCTGCAGAAATAAACAGGATTGGCATCAGAATGCGCGCTACCAGTACACCAACATCTTCTAATTTTTTCATCGTACTCTCCAGGAAACCACTCAGGCGGCTGATTTTGTTTTTTGTTGCATTAACGCTGTATAGGGCGTTGTTGCTGTCGATGGAGAGAATCATAAACGTGGATAATGACAATTGTTAGCAAGGAAAACTGTCAGTATTTTTCAAAAATTTTGAGTGAAGAGGAAAATAGAATGAAGTAGGCCTTGCCATCAGGCCTACGTGGGGAGAGCAGAAGAGATTAACCGCGCAGTTGCTGCTGTCTGATGGTCGCTTTGACCAGTCGCCAGGCGCTCCAGACGCTAAAGCCGCGTTTGGCCCAACGTACGAGCATATTTGGGTGGCGAATAGTACGAACGGCTATGATGCTGCTGCCAACCAGTATCCACGAGCGCAGGTTCAACAGCGTGTTCCAGCCGCGATCGTATGCCGCAGTGACCTCCAGCCAGTCGCGGCGGGTGGCGGTCAGATCCAGCCGTTGCTGCTGGATCTGACTAAGCAGCAGCGCCTTACGTTTTTCGCGTTCGACTTTACTGCTCATTATGCATCATCCTCCAGGGCCTGCCTGTCGTTAGCAAGTTCATGGCGGGTATGACGTAACAGCGTTGACTTACGGGCTTTACGTAGCGTCCATATCCCGCCAATGAGCGCCAGAAGCAACAGCACAACGGTGGTGGCTATCATCGCGTTGAGACGGTACTGAGGGTCAATGGCCCAGATGATAAGCACCATCAGGCTCATCAGGCCAAATGCTGCGAACAGCATGGTTAGCCCCAGCATCAGCAGCAGCTGAAAGAGGTTGGCTTTTTCCTCTTCCAGTTCAACAACGGCCAGACGTAACCGGGTCTCAACTATCTCGACGAGGATCGTGATGATCCGTTGTCCGATACCCAGTACGTTTTTGCCTGGACCTTGTGCGTGATCGGAGTCCGCCATTGTTAGCGGCGCGACAGCAGTACGCCAAGCACCACGCCGACCGCAGCGCCAATACCGACGCCTGTCCATGGATTTTCGCGTACGTAGTTGTCGGCTTTTGCCGCGGCTTCGCGAGTTTGCTTAGCAATCACATCGCTGGTTTCACCCAGGCGATTGCGGCTCTCTTTCAGCGCGCGTTCTGCTTTACTGCGAATTTTACTCAACTCTTCTTTCGACTTATCGCCAGAGGAGCTCAGTACCTCTTCAAGCGTATCCGCAAGGGATTTCAGCTCAGCGCGCAGGTGTTCCGTAGCATTATCTTTTGACATAGTTTTCTCCAGGTGAGTGGGTCGTTACCGTACTTAGTAATCGCGTGACTCGAGTTCTTTCAGTTCAGTCTGAGCTTCGGCAAGCTTGCGCTCGCGTTTGGTGATTTTATCTGTATCGCCTTTTTGTTTCGCCTCGGCGAGATCACGTTTACGCTCGGCGATCTCATCTTTCTGTTCTGCAATTTTTTTCTGATGCTCGGCACGTAGCTTGCTGTCAGAACAATTGGCCCGGACTTCGCTCAGGGCCTTGTTCAGGCCGTTGATGCGGCTCTGATTGTTGTGCTTTTCGGCATAGCTAATCTCCCGCTGAATATCGTGTTCTTTTTCCTGACAGAGGGTGTTGGCGTAGCTGCTGGCACTGAGAGCGAAAAGGGTAACAGCCAAAGCGATGCGGTATTTCATACTTGAACCTTCCATTGTGATTCGACCCGGTAACGCGAGGGTCGTTGCTCCAGATAAAAAAGCGCGGGCCATAAACCCAGCTTATTAATCATAGGCACTAAACGGCGAAATCACCAAAGTGGGTGAAATAATTCAGATTCCTGGAAGTTAACCAAAACGGTGTGGGTTATCACGCAAACGTGATAACCACTGCACCGCCTGATTATCATCATCCTGTTGGGCGATGACGAAGCCATGCGGCAACGTTCTGTCGAGAACGACCTTCGCGGCTGCGCTTTGCGCGCTGGAATCAAAGGTGATCAGCAGCGCATCATTTTGCGGGGTAATGCTTTTAAAGCGAATGCCGTTGGCATCCAGATGATGCCAGATAGAAAAACCGTCTGGCATGCTGGCGCCCTGATTAACGGCGCGAATGGCTAGCGTCGACTCCTGCTGACGAATGGCAGACCAGGTCAGGATAAGTGCGCCTAAAAACAGGATAAAGGTGGTTGTCCAGGCCAATCGTCGGAGCGTTATGCGTGGTAGCAGCATAATTTATCCCCGGTTCCCGTATTTCTTTTTCCATAAAACAACCAGTGAACCGGCGAGGCCAAACACCAGTAAAACAACGGGAAGCAGCATCAGGCACGACATTAACTGATCTTCGTACTTGAGGAACACCGGCGTTTTGCCCAGCAGATAACCCAGTGACGTCAGGATCAAAACCCACAGCAGTCCGCTCATCCAGTTGAAGAACTGAAAGCGCGCATTGTTCAGGCCGGAGAGTCCTGCAATGGTCGGCAGCAGCGTTCTGACGAAGGCAATGAATCGCCCGACCAGCAACGCAGACAGGCCATGTTTATGGAACAGATGGTGCGCGCGCTGATGATAATGCGCGGGAAGATGAGAAAGCCAGTTTTGCACGATGCGGGTATTCCCCAGCCATCGTCCCTGGATGTAGCTTACCCAACAGCCGAGGCTGGCCGCGGTGGTGAGGAGCAGCACCGTTTGTGGAAAGCCCATTGCGCCTTTAGCAATAAGCACGCCGACCAGCACCAGTAAGCTGTCACCAGGTAAAAAGGCCGCAGGAAGCAGCCCGTTTTCCAGAAACAAAATGGTAAACAGGACAAAATACAGCATGCCAATCATCGACGGATTGGCCAGAGTTTCAAAATCCTGAGCCCACAAGGCATTCAGTAATTGAGTCAGTAGTTCCATTCAGTATTCCTGGAGAAATCGGTTGTCGTCATGCCGGTTTTCTGGATTTTGTAACGCCGCAATATTATTGATCTTTTTTTGCATGTATCGCGGTCTGACACAAATTCACGGCCTGAACTGTTCCCTGTTAAGTTGCAAAGTAAGCAAGCACTGATACACAAAAATTCAAAACGCATGTAATTGTAACAAAGGTCAACGTAGTCCGTTATAGAAATTACGGTCGCTGAACCGTGATTTTGCTTATCGCAAAGGAGGGTGGCGAGAGGATTTACACAGGCTGACACTTTATACCTAATGCTTACCGAGCGTCAGAAACAGGCGCCCTGGCGCGCCTGTGAATATGAGAACGCTTATTTTGCCCCGTTAGCGGCCGTATCCAGATGAACCACCGGATTATCGGTAAAAAGATAACGGTCGGCGTTGAACTCAAAATCATCGCTGGTTTCGTTAAACAGCATCTGTTTGGTGTTCTCAAGGTGCTGCCACATCGCCAGTTTGGCAGCATGGGGATCTTTACGGATTAATGCCCGTAGGATCTGGTCATGGTCATCGCACCAGTTATCTACCGTGCGCAGGTCGATGTGATCGTGTAATTTCTTCCAGTACGGGTTGTGAACACGCTGAGTCCACATTTTTTCAACAATCGCCGCCAGTGCGGTATTTTGCGTTGCCAGCGCCACTTGCACATGGAACTGGAGATCCCACTCGGAGTCACGGAAGCTTTTTTCGTTGCGCGACTTCTCCTGGATTTCCATCAGTTTCATGATGTCCTGTTTGGTCACCTGGGTGGCGGCAAACTCGGCAATATTGCTCTCTATAAGCTGGCGTGCCTGCAGCAGTTCAAATGGACCGTAGCTGGCAAACTCAAGATTGGCATCTGGCGCGACGTAGTGTTTTGGCTGGTTAGAGATGACGTGGATCCCGGATCCTTTACGCACTTCAACGTAGCCCTCAACCTCGAGCATGATAATGGCTTCACGGACCACGGTACGGCTGACGTTCTTTTCATCGGCGATAAAGCGCTCGGCGGGAAGTTTTTCACCCACCAGGTAAACACCCTGCTCAATGCGCGCCTTCAGATCGGCAGCAAGTTGTTGGTACAAACGTCGTGGTTCGGTGATTTCCATATGCGCTCCAGGCATGATACGGCAGACTCTATTTGTTATACCACTTTTGCGAATTTGGCTCCACTTGTGACGATAAAAAAGCCGCCAGAACGCTGGCGGCTTTGAACGTATTTCGTTGGTGATTGAGTCAGGTCAACTTTGTGGTGCGGGATCGCCGGTTTGCGGTCCCGAGTCGACCTCGCTGGCCGGTTTGTTTTGCAGCACCGTCCAGATGACTAACGCACCGAGCAGGTCGAATACTGCCAGTACCGCAAACAGTGGGCTAAAGCCGATGGTGTCAGCCAGGGCGCCCACGACCAGCGCAAACAGGGTGCTTGCCAGCCAGGCAGACATCCCGGTCAGACCGTTCGCTGTAGCCACTTCATTACGACCAAAGACGTCAGAAGAGAGGGTGATCAGCGCACCGGACAGGGCCTGGTGAGCAAAGCCCCCGACGCACAGCAGCGCGATGGCAATATACGGGCTGGTAAACAGACCAATCATGCCCGGGCCAATCATCAGGAATGCGCCCATGGTGACGACCATTTTACGTGACACAATCAGGTTGACGCCGAACCAGCGCTGGAACAGCGGCGGCAGATACCCACCAACGATACAGCCGAGGTCAGCAAACAGCATGGGCATCCAGGCGAACATGGCAATTTCTTTCAGGTTAAAGCCGTAAACTTTAAACATGAACAGCGGGATCCAGGCGTTAAATGTACCCCAGGCCGGCTCTGCCAGGAAACGCGGCAGTGCAATGCCCCAGAACTGGCGGTTACGCAGGATCTGCGCGACGGACATTTTCTTCGCCGTGCCGTTTTTATGCTGTGATTCCTGGCCGTTGAGAATGTAATCACGTTCTTCGTCGGACAGTTTTTTCTGATCGCGCGGGTGTTTGTAAAACACAAGCCAGCACATGGCCCAGATGAAGCTCAGGACACCAGAGATAATGAACGCCATCTGCCAGCTGTGCATCACGATGGCCCAGACTACCAGCGGCGGCGCAATCATCGCGCCAATAGAGGAACCGACGTTAAAGTAACCGACGGCAATGGAGCGCTCTTTGGCCGGGAACCACTCCGAACTGGCTTTCAGACCCGCAGGGATCATCGCCGCTTCAGCCGCACCGACCGCGCCTCGCGCCAGCGCCAGTCCACCCCAGCTTCCAGCCAGTGCAGTCGCGCCACAGAAGACGGCCCACAGAACGGCGAACATCGCGTAACCTATTTTTGTTCCCAGCACGTCCAGAACGTAGCCAGCAACGGGTTGCATAACGGTGTAAGCAGCAGAGTACGCTGCGATGATATAGGAATACTGTTGAGTGGAGATGTGTAACTCTTCCATCAGCGTTGGCGCAGCTGCCGCCACAGTGTTACGCGTCAGGTAACCCAGCACGGTGCCAAGCGTCACCAGTGCGATCATATACCAACGTAACCCTTTAATTTTACGCATGTAAAACCTCATCGTTTTGTTATTTCCGCGAACGAGCGGTCATCTTCCTGTGTAGGGCGGAGGATGTTCTTTTTACGAAAGGGGTGACCGAAAAAAACCGGTACTCCCCGAACTTTGCCATTTCAAGAATCGTGCTAATTCGGTTTCCGTACCGGTCAATCCGATGGTGGACCATCGGTAATTTGCATTCCGTCGGCTTATGTATTGCGACGGCAAAAAGATAACTTGTCATACAGCTTTAAAAGGTGAGTGCCATCACAAAAGTGTGAATCTTCGTGTGGTCATTATTTCGATTCAGCAAAGCCAGAACTGGCGCGGGTTGGCGTAAGATTTACCTCTTTGAGAGTAATTTTTTTGTCGCCATTTGTTGATCTAACTCACGAAAATATCTTCAGTCTGTGGAAATTGGTGTGATAACTTTGTCAGCATCAAAACATAAGCAATCTGACGCACTCGCTGAGAGGAAGACGATAATGACCCCGTTTATGACTGAAGATTTTCTGCTGGATACCGAATTTGCCCGCCGTCTGTATCATGATTACGCCAAAGATCAGCCAATCTTCGATTACCACTGCCATCTGCCGCCGCAGCAAATCGCGGACAACTACCGTTTTAACAACCTGTATGACATCTGGCTGAAAGGCGATCACTACAAATGGCGCGCTATGCGTACTAACGGTGTTGCTGAGCGCCTGTGTACCGGCGATGCGTCCGATCGTGAGAAGTTTGACGCCTGGGCCGCGACGGTTCCGCACACTATTGGCAACCCGCTTTACCACTGGACGCATCTTGAATTGCGTCGCCCGTTTGGTATTACAGGTAAGCTGCTGTCGCCTGCGACGGCGGATGAAATCTGGAATCAGTGCAACGAACTGCTGGCGCAGGAACAATTTTCCGCGCGCGGCATCATGCAGCAGATGAACGTGAAAATGGTCGGTACCACTGACGATCCGATTGATTCACTAGAACATCACGCCTCGGTCGCCAAGGACAGCACCTTTGCCGTCAAAGTGCTGCCGAGCTGGCGCCCGGATAAAGCCTTCAATATTGAGCAGGCAACCTTTAACGACTACATGACGAAGCTGGGTGAGGTGTCCGACACCGATATCCGTCGCTTCACCGATCTGCAAACCGCGCTGACCAAACGCCTGGATCACTTCGCTGCACACGGCTGTAAAGTGTCTGACCATGCGCTGGATGTGGTGCTGTTTGCTGAATCTAATGAATCTGAACTCGACAACATCCTGACGCGTCGTCTGGCCGGTGAAACGCTGAGCGAGCATGAAGTGGCGCAGTTTAAAACGGCCGTGCTGGTGTTCCTTGGTGCGGAATATGCCCGTCGTGGTTGGGTCCAGCAGTACCATATTGGCGCACTGCGTAATAACAACCTGCGTCAGTTCAAACTGTTGGGGCCGGATGTGGGCTTCGATTCGATCAACGATCGTCCGGTTGCGGAAGAACTCTCCAAACTGCTGAGCAAGCAGAACGAAGAAAACCTGCTGCCAAAAACCATCCTGTACTGCCTGAACCCGCGCGACAACGAAGTGCTGGGCACCATGATCGGCAACTTCCAGGGCGAAGGTATGCCGGGAAAAATGCAGTTCGGGTCCGGCTGGTGGTTCAACGATCAGAAAGACGGAATGGAACGCCAAATGACGCAGTTGGCGCAGCTCGGTCTGCTGAGCCGTTTTGTCGGCATGCTGACCGACAGCCGTAGCTTCCTGTCATATACGCGCCATGAATATTTCCGCCGCATTCTGTGCCAGATGATTGGCCGCTGGGTTGCCGCGGGTGAAGCCCCGGCAGATATCCAGCTGCTGGGTGAAATGGTGAGAAATATCTGCTTCAACAATGCGCGCGATTACTTTGCCATTGAACTGAACTAAGGTCCGGGTTGATATGCAATACATCAAGATCCATACGCTGGATAACGTTGCGGTTGCGCTGGCCGATCTGGCGCAAGGCACGCAGGTTAGTGTAGATAGCCATACCGTAACGCTACGACAGGACGTTGTACGTGGACACAAATTTGCCTTGAGCGATATTGCTCAGGGTGAGAACGTCATTAAATATGGCCTGCCGATTGGCCATGCTCTGGCGGATATTGCGGCGGGTGAACATATCCATGCTCACAATACGCGCACCAATCTGAGCGATCTGGATGAATATAGCTATCAACCCGACTTTCAGGAACCTGAGGTACAACCGGCAGATCGCGATGTGCAGATCTACCGTCGTGCCAACGGCGATGTCGGGGTGCGTAACGAACTGTGGATCCTGCCGACGGTCGGCTGCGTTAACGCCATGGCGCGACAGATGCAGACCCGCTTCCTGAAAGAGACCAACGATGCTGAAGGCATCGATGGCGTTCATCTTTTCAGCCACACCTACGGCTGCTCGCAGCTGGGTGACGATCACATCAACACCCGCACCATGCTGCAAAACATGGTGCGTCACCCGAACGCGGGGGCGGTGCTGGTGGTGGGGCTTGGTTGTGAAAACAACCAGGTGGATGCCTTCCGCGAAACGTTGGGCGAGTTCGATCCTGAACGCGTGCACTTCATGGTCTGCCAACATCAGGAAGACGAAGTGGAGGCGGGGATCGAACATCTCCATCAGTTGTACAACGTGATGCGCCACGATAAGCGTGAGCCGGGTAAACTGGGCGAACTGAAGTTTGGTCTGGAATGCGGCGGGTCTGACGGCCTGTCCGGCATCACGGCTAACCCGATGCTGGGACGTTTCTCCGACTATGTGATTGCCAACGGTGGCACCACCGTGCTGACCGAAGTTCCGGAAATGTTTGGCGCTGAGCAACTGCTGATGAGCCATTGCCGTGACGAAGAGACGTTTGGCAAGCTGGTGACGATGGTCAATGACTTCAAGCAGTACTTCATTGCCCACGACCAGCCGATTTATGAGAACCCGTCACCGGGTAACAAGGCGGGGGGCATCACCACGCTGGAAGATAAATCACTGGGCTGCACGCAGAAAGCGGGTTCCAGCCAGGTTGTCGATGTATTGCGTTACGGTGAACGGCTAAAAACGCACGGTCTGAATCTGTTAAGCGCACCGGGGAACGACGCCGTTGCCACCAGCGCGCTGGCGGGTGCTGGCTGCCATATGGTGCTATTCAGTACCGGTCGCGGCACGCCTTACGGCGGATTTGTACCGACGGTGAAAATTGCCACGAACAGCGAGCTGGCGGCGAAGAAAAAGCACTGGATCGATTTTGATGCGGGACAGCTGATCCACGGTAAAGCCATGCCTCAACTGCTGAATGAGTTTGTCGATACCATCGTCGAGTTTGCTAATGGTAAACCGACCTGTAACGAACGTAATGACTTCCGCGAGCTGGCTATCTTCAAAAGTGGCGTAACGTTGTAATTACCCTTCATCTTTCGCACGACAGCCGCGTTGGCTGCGTCCATTCACCCCGGTCACTTACTCCAGTAATCTCCCGGGGATGTCTGAACTTGCCGCCTTGCTGTCGCACGAAATCTATTGGGTAATCGAAATAGAGTAGATTTTAAAAACGGCGTTTCATAATATGAGGCGCCGTTTGTTTTTGCATTTCCTCACAAGGATTTTTCATGACCGCGTATTGGCTGGCCCAGGGCGTAGGTGTCATCGCCTTTCTGATCGGGATTACCACCTTTTTCAACCGCGATGAGCGCCGCTTCCGGCTGCAGCTTGCCGTCTATAGTGCCACTATCGGGGTACACTTCTTTTTGATGGGGGCCTGGCCCGCGGGGATGAGTGCGGAGCTAAACACCATCCGAACCCTGGTCTCGATGCGCACCCGCAAACTGTGGGTGATGACCGTTTTTATCGTTCTCACGCTGGTTCTTGGGTTGGCGAAACTACAGCATGCGATGGAGTTACTCCCCATTATTGGCACGCTGGCCAGCACCTGGGCGCTGTTTCGCTGTAAAGGATTAACCGTCCGCTGTGTGATGTGGTGCGCGACTGCCTGCTGGGTGGTGCATAATTTCTGGTTGGGATCGATTGGCGGCACGATGATTGAAGGCAGTTTTCTGGTGATGAACGGCCTGAATATTATTCGTTTCAGACGCATGCAAAAACGGGGGATAGCTCCCTTCAAAATTGAAAAAAGCGTACAGAAAGAAAACCCCTCCGCACCATGACGGAGGGGAAAAGTGATTAGCCGCGCAGGGCGTTGTTTGCCAGACGTTCGTCTTCAGCCTGGCAGGCTGCAGCGGTAAACAATACGTCGGTTGAGGAGTTCAGCGCGGTTTCACAGGAGTCCTGCAATACGCCGATAATAAAGCCGACGGCAACTACCTGCATGGCGATATCATTCGGGATACCGAACATATTACACGCCAGTGGGATCAGCAGCAGAGAGCCACCCGCCACGCCAGATGCGCCACAGGCACAAAGCGATGCCACGACGCTCAACAGCAGCGCAGTCGGTAAATCAACCGGGATCCCCAGTGTATTCACCGCTGCCAGCGTCAGCACGGTAATGGTGATCGCCGCGCCAGCCATGTTGATGGTTGCACCCAGTGGGATAGAAACCGAGTAGGTATCGCGGTCCAGATTCAGCTTCTCACACAGCGCCATATTCACCGGAATGTTGGCGGCAGAGCTGCGGGTAAAGAAGGCATACACGCCGCTTTCACGCAGGCAAGCCAGCACCAGCGGATACGGGTTGCGACGAATTTTCCAGAACACCAGCAGCGGGTTGACCACGAACGCCACCAGCAGCATACAACCTACCAGCACTGCCAACAGCTGCGCATAGCCCCACAATGTAGCAAAACCCGTGGTAGCAAGCGTGGAGGAGACCAGGCCGAAAATACCGATAGGGGCGAAACGAATCACCAGTTTCACCATAAAGGTGACGGCGTTGGACATATCGTTGACCAGATTCTTGGTCGTTTCATTCCCGTGGCGCAGGGCAAAGCCCAGGCCGACGGCCCATACCAGAATGCCGATATAGTTCGCGTTAAGCAGGGCATCAATCGGGTTCGACACCATACTCATCAACAGCCCGCGCATCACTTCGACAATGCCCGATGGTGGCACAATATCGTTAGCGCTGCTGGCAAGATGCAGCGTCGAGGGGAAGGCAAAGCTGAACACCACTGCCGCTAATGCCGCGGAGAAGGTACCGAGCAGGTAGAGGAACAGAATCGGACGGATATTGGTTTTTTGCCCATGCTGATGGTTCGCAATAGAGGCCATTACCAGCATCAGAACCAGGATGGGAGCGACGGCTTTTAATGCGCCGACGAACAGGGTGCCCAGCAAACCAGCGGCTTCTGCAGCCGGTTTTGAGATCAGTGCCAGCGCAATCCCCAGTACTAAACCTATCAAAATTTGCTTAACAAGGCTCCCTTGCGCCAAACGCGAGATCAGCCCCGACGAACGTTGCGTAGTCATTTCGTAATCCTTTTATTGTGTTGTCGCCTGACCCTTGTGCGTTCTATAGACGCATCTTTCAGAGTGAGGCAGATGTTTGCATGGCTGAGTATAAGGAAAGAACACGCTTCGGGAAGCGAAATATCCTGGATTTTACGCTGAGATCATATTTTATAACTTTAAATTAACATTATGGTGACATGTTAAACAAAAAGCCCGACGCACACAGTGGGCGTCGGGCTTTTCAGCTAGCAGATGAAACTTACTGTATTTGCTGCTTTTTATCGTGCTGGTGGTTGACCCACGCATTAACAATCAGCGTTACAAACAGGATCCCGAACACCACGCCTAACGAGATAGCGATAGGGATATGGTAGAAGTCGACAATCAGCATCTTGATGCCGATAAACACCAGAATGATCGACAGGCCGTACTTCAGCATCGAGAAACGCTCCGCCACGCCGGCCAGCAGGAAGTACATCGCACGCAGACCAAGGATGGCAAACAGGTTAGAGGTCAGTACGATGAACGGGTCGGTGGTCACGGCAAAGATTGCCGGAATGCTGTCGACGGCAAAGATAACATCGCTCAACTCAACCAGAATCAGCACCAGCATCAGCGGCGTAACGAACAGCAGACCGTTTTTACGCACGAAGAAATGCTCGTTCTCGATGGTGTCGGTCATACGCAGATGACCGCGCAGCCAGCGCACTAACGGCCTGTCGCCAATGCCGGAAGCATCTTCTTTTGCCAGCGCCATCTTCACGCCGGTAAACAGCAGGAACGCGCCGAACACGTACAGCAGCCATTCAAACTGGGTGATAAGCCAGCTGCCCGCGAAGATCATGATGGTACGCAGAACAATCGCCCCCAGCACGCCATACACCAGCACTCGGCGCTGTAACGCTGGCGGCACCGAGAAGTAGCTAAACAGCATCAGCCAGACAAAGACGTTATCCACCGCCAGCGATTTCTCAATCAAATAGCCGGTGAGGAACGCCAACGCCTGCGGGTCTGCGACCGCACGCCCCTGGGTTTCTGCCAGATACCACCAGAATACGGCGTTAAACAGTAACGACAACGTGACCCAGACGATTGACCAGGCAGCCGCCTGCTTCATTGACATCGTATGCGCGCCGCGACGACCCTGCAACAGCAGGTCGATGGCCAGCATAATCACCACTACAACAGCGAAGCCACCCCATAACAACGGTGTGCCGACAGTATTCATTATATTTCCCCATGCATAAAAAAACGGCCAACGCCGAATGACGTTAGCCGCTGCTTTTCATGCATAGACCTTGCCATTCGGCAAGGTCTCACTTACAACAACAAAGGAATACGTTGACGTATTCCTTTGTTATCGCCCGGCGACCGGATGTGGTTTTTCACACATCGTAATGACGATCAACCGACAACGAAGTTACTCCCCTTTGCGGGTAACAAAGTATTACAGGCCACGCTTTCAGTCAATGGCCTGCAACATTTGTTTTACACAGTTTTACGCAATCAGCGACGTATTCGCGCTATCTGCTGGGAAAACGACGCCGGTCTGGCGGCGAATTTCCGTTTGCAGCTTAGCGGTAATGCGACTGACAGCCAGTGCCGGGTGATCCACTTCGCCGGATTCAACCAGATGAGCAAAGCGCTCTGCCTCATACAGCATAGTATTGATGTGCTGAGGCACCGTCAGATCCTGCGTTTTTCCACCACGCGGAACAAAACAGACTTTCTGGCATTCGGAGATTTTCTCAATGACCAGAGATCCTGATTCGCCCTGAATCTCGCTGGCCAGCACCGAGTCGCTCACTTTGGAATGCTGTAACGTGACGCTGAAATCACCGTAGTTCAGCACCACAACGCCGTGGGCATCAACACCGCTTGCCAGCAAGCTGGCGCTGGCCTGTACGCTCTGCGGTTCGCCCCACAGCGCAACCGCCGAAGCCAGGCAGTAAAAGCCGATATCCATAATCGAGCCATTTGAGAACGCTGGATTAAAGGTATTCGGGTTTTCACCGTTCAGATAACGCTGGTAGCGTGAAGAGTACTGGCAGTAATTGATAAACGCCTTTCTGACATTTCCTACCTTGGGCAGAGATTGCTGCAGCAGCAGGAAATTGGGCAGGCAGGCGGTCTTAAACGCCTCAAACAGCACCACCTGATTTTCCCGAGCGCAGGCGATAGCGGCATCGACTTCTGCCAGGTTTGATGCCAGCGGTTTCTCACAAATGACGTGCTTTTTATGGCGTAAGAACAGCTCGGTCTGCGGGAAGTGCAGAGAGTTTGGGCTGGCAATATACACCGCATCAATAGCGTCGCTTTGCGCCATTGCATCCAGCGAAGTAAACAAATGCTCGACGAGATAATCGTTGGCGAAGCTTTGCGCCTGTTCAAGGCTGCGGGAATAGACGGCGGTTAACTTATATTTGCCGGTTTCATGGGCGGCATCCACAAACTGGCGGGTGATCCAGTTTGTGCCAATCACTGCGAAACGTATCATAAAGGCCTTCAGGCTGCGAAAAGGGATCCTTGCGCCAATTTAGCATGCCTTGCTGACAAAGCCAGTGCGCTACTGCGCAGTTTGCTTTAGCGATTGTTGCGTTAACCACAGGCGGGTGTCGAACTCCAGTTGGTGATACTGAGGTTCCATATGGCAGCACAGCTGGTAAAACGCTTTGTCGTGCTCTTTTTCTTTCAGGTGTGCCAGTTCATGAACCACGATCATGCGTAAAAAAGGTTCAGGGGCGTTGCGAAATACGGTGGCGACGCGAATTTCCGCTTTCGCTTTCAGCTTGCCGCCCTGCACGCGAGAGACGGCGGTATGCAGTCCAAGCGCATTCTTCAACACGTGGATCTTACTGTCATACATCACTTTATTGAGCGGTGGGGCATTGCGCAGAAACTGACTTTTCAGATCCTGGGTATATTGCCAGAGCGCCTTATCGGTCGCGAAGTCATGCGTACCCGGATAACGCTTTTCCAGGACCGCGCCCAGACGTTGCTCGCTGATCAAGGTTCGAACCTGATCAAGTAAATTCTCCGGGTAGCCCTGCAGATAGGTCAACTGACTCATTTGTGCCCCATATAAAGTATAAAAAGTGTATACTCACGCACCCTTTTCAGGGATACGCCGAAATTTTACCATTCAGGAGGGCCGATGAGCCACATAGACAACGGTTTCCGTTCGCTGTCACTTAAACGTTTCCCGGAAACGGATGACGTTAACCCGCTGCTGGCGTGGGAAGCTGCAGATGAATATCTGCTGCAACAGCTGGACGATACCGAGATTAGCGGCCCGGTGCTGCTCCTGAATGATACCTTCGGTGCGCTGGGTTGTGCGCTGGCGGAACATTCGCCGTACAGCATTGGCGACTCCTATTTAAGCGAGCTGGCGACGCGTGAAAACCTGCGCCATAACGACATTGCCGAATCCAGCGTCCAGTTCCTCGACAGCACGGTCGATTACCCACAGTCGCCGGGCGTGGTACTGATTAAGCTGCCAAAAACCATGGCGCTGCTGGAACAGCAGTTGCGTGCGTTACGCCTGGTCGTCACACCGCAAACGCGCATTATCGCCGGGGCGAAGGCGCGCGACGTACATACTTCGACGCTTGAGCTGTTTGAAAAGGTGCTGGGCCCAACCACCACCACGCTGGCATGGAAAAAAGCCCGTCTGATCAACTGCACGTTCAGCAATCCTGAGCTGGCTGACGCCTCACAAACGCTGAGCTGGAAGCTGGAAGGCACCGACTGGACGATCCACAACCACGCCAACGTCTTCTCCCGTACCGGGCTGGATATTGGCGCACGTTTCTTTATTGAACATCTGCCGGACAATCTGGAAGGCGAGATTGTCGATCTCGGTTGCGGTAACGGGGTTATTGGCCTGACGCTGCTGGAGAAAAACCCGCAGGCGAGCGTGGTGTTTGTGGATGAATCACCGATGGCGGTGGCGTCCAGCCGCCTGAACGTGGAAACCAACATGCCAGATGCGCTGGACCGCTGTGAGTTTATGATCAACAACGCACTGTCTGGCGTGGAACCGTTCCGCTATAACGCTGTGCTGTGTAACCCGCCGTTCCATCAGAAGCACGCACTGACTGATAACATCGCGTGGGAGATGTTCCACCACGCCCGCCGTTGCCTGAAGATTAACGGCGAGCTGTATATTGTGGCGAACCGTCACCTCGACTACTTCCACAAGCTGAAGAAGATTTTCGGTAACTGCGAAACCATCGCCACCAACAACAAATTTGTGGTGCTGAAAGCGATGAAATTAGGGCGCCGCCGCTAATCGCTGATGCCGGATGGCGGCGTGACCGCCTTATCCGGCCTACGAAAGATAGGCTGTTAAATCTCCAGCGCCAGTCGGGTGCCTTGCGCGATGGCGCGTCGGGCATCCAGTTCTAACGCCACATCACACCCGCCGATCAGATGTACTGTTTTACCGGCCGCATGCAGCGGATCGACCAGTCCACGACGAGGTTCCTGACCTGCACAAATTACCACATGATCCACGTTCAGGAGCTGAGGCTCGCCGTTGATCAACACGTGCAGTCCATCATCATCGATCTTCTGATAGCTCACTGCCGGGATCATTTTCACTCCACGAGACAGCAGGGTGGCGCGATGGATCCAGCCCGTGGTTTTACCTAACCCTTGTCCCGGTTTACTGGCTTTACGCTGCAACATGACTATCTGGCGCGGGCTACGGGATAACTGTGGCCCTTCCGGGCGTAAACCACCTGCTTGCTGGAGGCTGGTATCGATTCCCCATTCCACGCAGAATTCTGCAATGTTTTGGCTGGTGGGCTCACCGGGCTGGCTCAGATACATGGCGGTATCAAAGCCGATCCCGCCGCTGCCGATAATCGCCACGCGTTGACCTACCGGCGTTTTATCTCGTAAGACATCAAGATAGGTCAGTACCTTAGGATGATCGATGCCGTCGATCGGCGGCGTGCGTGGTTCGATCCCGCTGGCGAGGATCACTTCATCAAACGAGAGCAGATCGTCTGCGGTGACAAAATGATTCAGCTTCAGCGTCACGCCGGTGACGTCGATCATCCGGCGGTAATAGCGCAACGTTTCGTAAAATTCTTCTTTGCCGGGGATCTGTTTGGCGATATTGAACTGTCCGCCGATCTCCGCGTTGGCATCAAACAACGTGACCTGATGACCGCGTGAAGCGGCGTTGATGGCAAAGGCGAGCCCCGCAGGACCGGCACCGACTACCGCCAGATTCTTCAGATGTGTCGCCGCTACGATCGGCATTTTGGTTTCATGACAGGCGCGGGGGTTCACCAGGCAGGACGTCACTTTGCCGACGAAGATCTGATCCAGACAGGCCTGATTACAGCCTATGCAGGTGTTGATCTCATCCGCTCGCCCGCTTTGCGCTTTTGACAGCAGCTCGGCATCGGCGAGGAACGGGCGTGCCATCGACACCATATCAGCATCGCCACGGGCCAGAATATCGTCGGCAACGCCCGGATCATTAATGCGGTTAGTGGTGACCAGTGGAACCGTTACGTGACCTTTCAGCTTGCGCGTCACCCAGCTAAACGCCCCACGCGGCACCGGCGTGGCGATGGTCGGGATCCGTGCTTCGTGCCAGCCGATCCCGGTGTTGATGATCGTAGCACCTGCCGCCTCAATGGCTTTCGCCAGCTGGACGGTTTCGTCAAACGTGCCGCCATTTTCCACCAGGTCGAGCATCGACAGACGAAAGATAATAATAAAGTCGTTACCGGCACGTTGACGAACGGCCCGTACCACCTCGACGGCAAAACGCATGCGGTTGGCGTAATCGCCGCCCCATTGGTCAGTCCGCTGGTTGGTGCGCAGGGTGAGAAATTCGTTGATCAGATAGCCTTCCGAGCCCATGACCTCTACGCCGTCGTAGCCTGCTTCCCGCGCCAGCTGTGCGCAATGGGCAAAATCCTCAATCAGTTGCAGCACTTCATCGTGGGTCAGCTCATGCGGGGTAAAGCGGTTGATCGGCGCCTGAATAGCGGAGGGCGCGACGAGGTGCGGCTGATAGCTATAGCGTCCGGTATGCAGAATTTGCAGCGCGATTTTGCCGCCTTCGTCATGCACCGCGTCGGTAATTACGCGGTGATGTGGTAACTGGCTGGCATCGTTTAACATCGCGCCGCCTTCCATACCCACGCCGGAAAGCGCAGGGGCAATACCGCCGCTCACAATCAGAGCGACGCCGTGACGGGCGCGCTCGGCGTAGAACGCGGCCAGCCGTTCTGCGCCATCGGGATACTCTTCCAGACCGGTATGCATTGAACCCATCAACACGCGGTTTTTAAGCGTGGTGAATCCCAGATCGAGCGGGGCGAACAGCGACGGATAGCTCATAAAGGTGTCCAGTATGTAAAATTATTGTTATGTGGTCGGATGAGTTACTAATTTAGCCGTCGCCGCGCAAAAGGGAAAAGGGGAATGCCGTGATTGTGATGGGATTCAAAAAAGAGTAGGCCAGAGAACGAATTTGCCGGATGTCGGTGCACGCACCTTATCCGGCCGGTGAAAATGTGTCTTTGTAGGCCGGATAAGCGTAGCGCCATCCGGCAACAGGTCACAGCTTACTGTTTTTTAAGAAAGTCGCTATACAACATGTACAGATGCGCTGCGCTCCACGAGAAGTTAGGTGCCCCCTGCTGCGCGCCGCTCAGCGGGTTATAGTTTTCCTGAATCGGGCCGTCTGCGGTGAGTCCTTTCGCATGTTTGAAGAACGTATCTGCCATTTTCAGGGCGTCATCACGGTAGCCATAGCGCGCCATCCCTTTTAAGCCAAACCAGAACTGATCCACCCACACGCGCCCGCGCCAGTAAATATCCGGGCCGAAAGCCGGATTGGTGAGTGCGGCGGTGCCCAGCGGCACAAAGGTGTTGAACTCTTTCGGGTCGAGCATTACTTTCACCACCGCGTCAGCATGAGGCTGAGTGGATGCGCCGTTAAACAGCGGTGACCAGCCTTCGGGACCTTTGCCACGTTCGACAATTGGTTTTCCGGCACAGCCGTTTGCCAGCGGCTTATCCTCAATGCGCACGTCGTAGAAGAACTGCGTTTTGGCATCGAACATACAGGTATTGATGTAATCTGCCAGTTTCGCCGCCAGCGCCTGATAGCGTTTTGCGTCCTGCGTTTTACCGAGTAGGGTCGCCATTTCGGCCAGATAATGGTTATCGCTATACATGTAGCTCGCCTGATCGACCGACTCCTGCAGCAGCGAATACCCGAGTAATTTCCCGTCGTTACTGCGGTTCTCGGCAAATTTCACCACCCAGTCGCCGCGTTTGCCGCCGTTAGCGACATATTTATCCAGCTGGTCTTTGTCGATAAAGCCAAACACCGCGGCATCGTCACGTCCGGACTCCCATCCGGCGGCTTCCTGCGCGGGGATGGTCAGGCTGTCATACTGGCCTTTGCTGATGACGGCGGCATAGTTTTTTAGCCCAGAGAGGGTCTCCTCTTTGTCGCCCTTTTTCACTGTAAACAGCATGTCGCCGCTGTCGGTGTTATGGGCTTTATCGCGGGTCGCGCCGTACTCAGGAACGCCGTTACCGTTGTGATCGCGGTTACGCAGCCACCAGTCATGGTATGCCACCAGTTTCGGATACATCTCTTCGAGCCAGGCTTTATCCTTGGTGACGTTATAGACTTCCATCACCGACCATGCCGCCAGGCTGGGCTTGGTGTTGCGCTCGTTCCAGTTACCGCCATCGCCGCCGCGTTCCGGGATGGGGTTCCACGTGACCAAATCGAGGATCATACCCGCATCCTGTGGGCGCACCGGATCGGTGGGCTGGATTTGCCAGTCAAAGAGCGCGCGAATGCTATCTTTCGCGATCTCTGGGTTGAAGTGCACCATGGCAAAGGCAATCTTCCATGAATCCCAGGCATAGGTCTGGTTGCCAGAGAACCAGCGGGCCGTCACCGACGGCGTCACGGTATTGCGTTTCACCGCGCCGCCCGGTGAGCGCCAGTTACCGTTCAGCGTTTCAATCGCTTTCACCGCCACGCGGGTTTGTTCTGGGGTGGCATCCGGGTTGTTTAAACCTTTTTTGAGATAGGCTTCCCAGTGCTGCTGTGAGGCGAGCATGTAGGAAGACGGGCGCGCCAGAATATCGCGGATCTGCGCCTGTTCTTTGCTGACCTCCTGCGCGGTCAACAGATGCGAATAGGTGGTGTAAAGCGTGGTAGAGCCATTGATATGCGCTTTACTGGTAAATCGGTGGCCATCAACAGTGGTGTTCATGGCAAGTGATTTGTGTACCTGATACTCCGACTCGCCGGAGGTCAGCAGATCCCAGGTTGATCGCACTTTACCGAAGGTGACCTTCAGGCCGTCGCGCGTAGCGATGATTTTTCGCTGGTAGTCCGGATACTCGCCATCAATGGTTTTATCGGAGAGGGGTTTTCCCTCTTTCGCTTCCAGCTTTTCCAGTAACTCTCCGTCCCACACCAGATCCAGCGGCGTATTGCTGGTGATTTTGGTTTCCAGTAGTGAGGTATGTGAACTGGCAAAGCGCAGCGTCATCTCGACCTGCACCGCTGTGGATGACAGTTTCTGTACCAGTGCGCCGGGCAGGCTGTAAGCCTCGAGAGTGAAATCGACCTTTTTACCGTTCTGGTACACCGTCAGCCGGTCAAAATTTGTGGCCATAAAGTTGATGTACTCTTCCGTCAGCAGCGCCACGCCAGGGAAGCCGCCCATTGTTGCAGGGCCATCCGGCAACAGGTGTCCGTGCCATGCGCCGAGGTCGAAAAAGGGATTAAAACGCTGATGGTCGTCATAATCGTAGTCGTGCATATAACCTGGCGCGCCGGTGCGATTGATGACGTTTTTAACGCTGTCTACGTTAGCTGCCAGTGAGGAAAAACTCATCAGCAGCCCACACGCCAGCGGCGTAAGAATAGGTGTCATGTTCATGGTATTCCGGTCCTTGTTACCAATAGAAATATTGCATCAGGAAGATCTGGTCGCTCGGGTCGCCAGATGCATTTTGCATATAGAACCGGCTGTCGAGGGCGGTGGCGAAACGACCGCTGCCGTATTCATACCAGATACCGAACTGCATAAAAGAGGTGGTTTCATCCTCGGCGTTGTCTGGCCGATGTTTGGCATAGCTGTAGGCGGTGGAGAGGTAGACGCCTTTGAGCGCTTCATACATGGCACTGACCATATAGCCGGTCTCTGTACCCCATTCATCCAGGCCGTCGGCGCGTCCGGTGTGATGCCAGGCGCGCGCAGCAAAGTTAGGTGAGAGAAGGCCGGTCAGGAACAGTTGTCCGGTGCCGTCGGTGATCTCCAGACCGTTCATCCAGGTTACGCCTTCGGTCAGGTCGTACTGGATGTAGCCATTCATCATGGCCGGATAGGTATACTTATCGTCGTAGCGATCGTATTTGCCGAAGTGCAGCCAGGCCTTGCTTTCATCATGATGCCCGGCAGGCGTGGCGGTCACGCTATAACGCAGCGGGCCGGTCAGGTTTTGCACCTTAATGGCGGTCATGATGTCGCGCGTGTTGGGGATGACGTAGCCCAGATCCGGCGTGAAGTCTCCCCACCATTGCAGGTCATCGAGCGATGAGTCCTGGCGCAGGCTGAGCATTAGCTCCGTGCCGTCATCGGTGCGGTAACCGCCGTAAAATCGGTTAATTCCACCTTCAAACCCGCCCCAGCTATGATCGGGCACCCAGGCGTTTCCCTGGTGATCCGCCTGTACGGTCCAGCCTTCGCCATAGATCAGACCAAACCACGAGCCGTGTTTAATTTCCAGGCCCCCTTCGATATAGGTTCCGTCACTGTATTTATGTTTATCCTGTCCCTCTAGATCCATATATCCCCCCATTCCCAGTTCGCCATAAAAACGAAATGAGGGAGAGGATATTGCGGGCGTTTTTGTGTCGTCGTGTTCTGCCGGTCGCACTTCTTCTGCACCCAGAGAGGAGACACAGAAAAAGGGCAGGGCAATAAATGCCCTGCAACAATGGCTATTGATTTTCATGCTTCTATCCTAAGCAAAATAAAATAATGTTTTTATTGTTATAGCCTTGGCGAATATTGTTTATTGTTATTATGTTTTATGAATTAATGACTGTCTGAAGCTGGTGCGGCTTCAATGGCTTTTTCTTCTTTGGTTAGTCCTTTGATGTATTTACTGTATTTCCACCAGGCAAAACCGAGGAAAATAACAATACCGCCGACGTTATAGAAAATAATGGTGATAATGTTGCCGCCGGTTGGGAACGTTGAAGCGATAAATCCAATGGTGAACAGGGCAATCAGCATCGATACCACGATAATCCCGGTTTTTTGCGATCCCATGCGGAAGTCGCGCGGTAAGTGGTCCAGCTTGGCGCGCAGATTCAAATAGGCCAGCATAATAAACAGCGGAGGCAGCATGGATGCCGCAGCGGTCATGTTAATGATGGTATTCATTAAATCCTGCACGGTATTCGAACCGAGCGTTGGGATAATCATCAGCGGGATCACGATCAAAAACTGGATCCAGGCTGCGCGAGCCGGAACGCCGTTTTCATTCAGTTCTACGGTTTTCTTGCCAAAAATACCTTCCGGGATTTCGGAGAAGAAAATTTTAACCGGCGTTGCGGTCCACATCAGCAGTGACCCGAACATTGCGGTAAAGGACACCAGACCGACAAAGCGGTTAACCACCAATTCAGGTAAGCCGAAGTATGCGGCCAGACCGTGGAATACCTGCACCGAGCCACCGGTAAACTTCAGCTCTTTGCTGCTGACAAAAACGTTGATCAGCACTGAGGAGATTGAGTAAAGCACACCGATAAAAATCCCGGCGATAATAATCACTTTCACAAATGATTTTGAGCCACCCTTCACGTCGTTGACGTACACCGCCACGGACTCCGCGCCGCCTGCCGCCATAAAAATCCAGGTCGTAATACCGAGGAAGGCCCAGTTAAAATTCGGGATCATGGCATCCACGGTGATGGGATCGGCAGGCTGTACGCCGCCAACCAACGCAGTCCCCGCCAGTAAAATATAAGATAGCGTCAGCAGCAGCATCAGCGTGGAAGTGACGGAGGTAATCGGCCCGAGCATTTTTGCGCCGTTGGTCGAAACCCAGGTTGAGAAGGCAAACAGCACCATACTTAACACGGTGGTAGCGAACGGCGTCAAAATGTATTCGTAGCCTAAAAATGCATAGGAGGCATAAGCGATTACGCGCGGAAGTAACGAGGTAAAAAAGAACAGGTTAACGAACCAGTAGGTGTAGGCGGTAATAAATGCCCAGCGCCCGCCCAGTGAGCTTTTTACCCATGCGTAAACACCGGCTTCGGAATTTTTGTTCAGCGAAACAAATTCGGCAATGATTAAGCAGAACGGAATAAAGTAGAAAATCGTGGCGAGGAAAAACATCGGTGCAGATGCCAGACCAAGCTCAATATTATTATTGATTACGTTGTTAAAACTATAAACGGCGGCAAAGGTCAGCGACAGTAAGCCGAACTTGCCGATGGTATTACGCTTGGTATCAGACATAGCACATCTCCGATTCCTGATTATTGTAGGGTACTGGCGGCACAACTTCTGTGCCGCCTGTCTTTTTATTTATTATGAAAATAACCATCTTCGATGGTGACTTTGAGTACGACTTTCTTCACCGCGCTATTACAGATAAAGCGGTAGGCTTCGTGGTTGTCGCAAATAACCAGCTGCCCTTCGTGTACTTCTACCGTTTTTCCGCATCCCTTCAGGTATTCGCGATCGGTTTCATCGCGATAGTATTCAACCACCTGTAAATCCTCTTTGGCGGCATACTCAATTTTTTGCTGCCCTTGCAGGTAGTAATGCACCTCAAAGTAACGGCGATGACCGGTAAACAGCGCATCGGTAGCGGAATCGATCTCCACGCGGTAAGTGAGCGAATCACCGATGGAATGTGCGACGCCGGGCTGAATGTTCTCGATATTTTCAATCGCCTCAACGCAGCGCTGCCACTTCCGACCTGAAGCGTAGAGTTGTCGGAACTGCTCTAAGTTATCGATGATCCTCATTTTGTATTCTCGCTGTGCAAATTCGTGGAAAAGAACTCCGTGCCAAAGGCGCGATTAGCAGTGGTCTGAACGGTGGCCTCGGTGCCGGAAATGGGCAGCAACGTAAAGCTGTAGTTGAACTTGCGGAACCAGACGCGCCAGGAGTCGAGCACCTCGCTTCCCCAAGAGTTGGAACCCAGGCCCAGTAGCTGATGGTCCAGATTCAGAGTGATGTCATCGCTGCGCTGGAGTTCATTGCAGTGCTGTGCGGCAAAGAGATTTTCGGGCGTATAGCGCCAGGCACTTAAATTGACAGGACGTTGCGGGACGACCAGCAGACCGTTGCCATGGCGGTTGGTCAGCGCTGCCCAGCGCACATCCTGGCGATTGCCGTTGTTTTGGGGGAACGGGTAGTTCTCGAACATCGCATCCACGGTCGAACGCCAGATATCGATAATGTTGGCCTGCTGGCTGTCGGCGTAATTCTCACCCGGACCACGTCCGTAATACGCGACTTGCCCCAAATCACCGTTGATGCCCATGGTGAAGCCAATGCACGGAATAATGTGCGGATACTCGCCGTAAGGCTGACCGGAAAGCTCAACATTCAGTTGACCGTCGACCGTTACTCGCCAGCGGTAGGTGCAACGCATACCGAAATCAAATACCGGCGGGGCGATGATCGTCTGGCTGGTAATCACCACCGCATCGTCAGTGTGTTCGAGGGCAAAATCCCGCAGATGCTCCTGCATAATCTGTAAATGATTTGGCTGCCATAGACCTTCGAACTCCTGTTTGTGGTTATCAATCGTCGGCTTGAAGAAATTAATCTTCGGCTCGCGGGTAATGAGCTCTTCGCCATTCACGTTCCAGCTGATGGGCTTCCCGTTCAGCTTTGAGAAGGTTATCGCGAAGTTATAGCCGCGAACGGTGCAGCGCAGGCGATCGTCTTCCAGCGTCAGGGCGCTGGCGTTTTGCTGACTAAACGGCACTGGCGTAGCGGTTCTGGCCTTTAGCGGGAACTGGTAAGTGGCAATATGGTGCCCGGCGTCGCTGTAGGACGTGCGGGAGTCTTTGCTGACGATGACATTGAGAAAGGCTTCCCTCTCATCCAGCGTCGGCAGCGTGCAGTGCAGCAGTGCGTCGCTGTTAGGGGCCACGTCGTGAAGTTTAATCCGCTGCGTGGAGAGCGTTTCTCCTTCGGCCCGCACTTCAATTTGCAGGGTGTAGTCGTCAAGCGTGGTGAACCACAGCTTATTTGCGACACGCAGTTCACCGCGCGTCAGGTCCTTCGCGTAGACCTTCACTGGGGCGATCACCTGCTTATACTCTTTCAGACCCGGTCCCGGTGTTTGATCGGGGTAAATCAGGCCGTCGAGGCAGAAGTTGTAGTTATTCGGGTAGTCGCCGTAGTCACCGCCAAATTTATACCAGACGTTGCCGTTATCATCTTTTGCCTGAATGCCATGGTCGCACCATTCCCAGACATAGTGTCCTTGAATGCAATCGTGCTGGTAAAAGACGTTTTGATATTCCGTCAGCCCGCCGGGGCCGTTACCCATGGCGTGGGCGTATTCGCAGATGATGCGTGGTTTCGGATGCGGATATTCACCAAACTCATTCATCAGCGGCACGCGGGTATACATGGTGGAAATAATGTCCACCACTTCGGCGTCGCGATCTTCTTCGTAATGCACCAGACGCGTGTTATCCAGCGCTTTCGCAGCGTGGTACATGGCACGAATATTACAGCCGTACCCGGATTCGTTGCCCAGTGACCAGATGACGATCGACGGATGGTTTTTCTGTGCGTGGATGTGGCGCACGATGCGCTCAACGTATACCGGTTCCCAGGTCGGATCGTCGGTGATGCGACTGATATCGCCGACGTTGGCGAAGCCGTGGGATTCGACGTCGGTCTCGGCCATCACAAACAGGCCGTAGATATCGCACAGCTCATAGAAGCGCGGATCGTTCGGGTAATGCGCGGTACGCACCGAATTAATGTTGTGCTGCTTCATCAGCAGCAGATCTTTTTCGACCCGATCCATTCCGACCGCGCGGCCTTTCAGATGATCGTTATCGTGGCGGTTAACACCGTGCAGCATTACGTAGTGGTTGTTGATGTAAAACAGCCCGTCGCGGATCGTAATGTCGCGGAATCCGACGCGCTGCGGAACCACCTCAATAATATTGCCGCTGGCATCTTTTAACGTCATCACTAAATGATAAAGATACGGCGACTCAGCCGACCACTGCTGTGGCGCACTAACCTCGAAATCAAAGGCAGTACGGGTGAGCTTATCGAGAGTCAGATGACTGATAACACCGCTGTGCAGCACCCGCTCGCCGTCAAATAAGGTGTATTCCAGTGAGGTCTGTGCCGGTGAATCGGCAAGGTTTTCCAGCACAATGTCGCAGGAGAGAGTGGCATCACGGTAGTTATCATCGAACTCGGTACGAACGGTAAAATCCTGAATATGGGTCGCCTGCTTGCCCACCAGATAGACGTCGCGGAAGATCCCTGCGGACCACCACATATCCTGGTCTTCGACGTAGGTAGAGTCTGCCCACTGCATCACGCGCACACACAGCAGGTTGTCACCGGTGTGCACCATTGCGCTGATATCAAATTCGGCCGTCAGACGGCTGCCCTTGCTGAAGCCCACGTACTGGCCGTTGACGTACACTTCGAAGTAGGTTTCAACGCCGTCGAACTTAATCAGCGTTTGTTTTCCCTGCCAGCCTTCGCTGAGGGTAAACATCCGCTGATATGCACCGGTCGGGTTATCGGTTGGGACGTAGGGCACATCAATCGGGAACGGGAAGCCTTCGTCGGTATATTGCAGCTTGCCGTGTCCTTCCATCTGCCACATGCCGGGGACGGTGATGCTGCCCCAGTCGTGCATATACTGCGACGTAAAGGCTTCTGGCACCTGCAGCGGATGCTCAAAGAACTGAAAATTCCACTGACCGCTTAGCAGTTGAAAAAGGCTGCTGGTTTCACGGGCAAACGAGCGAGCCTGCGCAACCGAGTCATAAGAGAAAAAGTATGCGCGTGGCGCCAGTCGATTTTCGTGGGTGAGCTGAATGTTTTCCCAGCGATTCATAAGGCCTCCCGGTGGAGAGAAATCGGAACCATTCAAAGTGATGGTGAGTAAGTGTCATTGCAGGTGATTTTAGTAAAAGTTTTACTAAAATATAGCGGGTAAGATGATTTACTTTAACTTGATCACGAAAATAACCCGTGCAGAGAAAAACAAAGCATGACAAAGCATGCCCGGTATCAGAAGAAACCGGGCGCGAAAAAAGGGAGGTTAGCGGGTGGTGCCGCGCAGTTTCAGCTTGCTGGGCACGAAAACCAGCAGCGGCAGCGCACGTCCGTCACGGGCTTTTTCAAACAGCAGGTTAACGCCCTGACTGCCCATCATTTCTGAATGGATGCGCACGGTGGACAGCGGAGGGAAGGTGAATCGTGCCGTCGGAATGTCATTGACGCTAATCAGCGAAATATCCTGTGGAATCGCCAGGCCACGTTCGTGAATTGCGCGCAGAACGCCAATGGCGATTGAGTCTGAGGCGACAAACAGGGCGCTGGGATAATCTTCTTTGGCCAGCATTTTTTTCGCCAACTCATAACCTGACGAGCTGGAGAATCCGCCACGATAGATATCGTGTTCCGAGACCACCTGCTGCAGGCGACCGTATTCGACAAACGCGGCCTCGCGGATATCCGCTTTGCCCGGCTCGTCTTCACCGCCGATGAAGCCAATGCGGGTCACGCCCTGGGCGATGAAAAAATCGATACTCTCTTTGCTGATGCGGGTCAGATCGATATCGACGGCATCATAGTCGCTACCGGGTTCATGAAAGTCGATAAAGCAGATGTTGTCGGTCAGCGCGGTTGCTGCAGCGCGCTGGGCAGGAGATGGCTTACCGACGATGAGAATGCCGGTTATGTTTTTATGGTCGGGCAACCCGCTGTGTTCATAGCAGTTGGTTAGTTCGATCCCCAGCTTTTCACATTGCGTTTCAATCCCGTGTCGTATGGCGAGATAGTAAGGATCGTTGATTTCCAAATCCTGCTGGTAGCTGTAGAGCGCCAGAATATGCTGGGGGCCGACCGTACTGGTCTGGTGTTTACGCGCGCTGCTGGTTTTGTACTCCAGCTTTTCCGCGATCTCCAGAATGCGACGCTTGGTTTCTTCTTTTACATTTAGCGTCGGGTCATCATTTAACACCCGGGACACTGTCGCCAGGGATACACGAGCTTCGATTGCGATGTCTTTAAGTGTTGCCATGTTTACCTTTTCCCTGAGTTACCCCCGCATTGTAAATGAAGTGCTTATCTATTCACCTGTTTTCAGTAAAAAAAGTACCTCTAATTGACATATTCACGGTAAAACCCCACTTTCAGAGTGTGATGGGCGCATCATTTTACGGCTTTTGAGAACAATGTCAGGACGGTTTTTTGCTAATGTTTAGTAAAATTTTACCAAAGGAGAAAAGAATGGACACGATCGCATTTACGGATTTCGCCCGAATGGAAATTCGCGTGGGAAAAATTACCCAGGTAAAGCGTCATGACAATGCCGATAAACTCTACATCGTTCAGGTCGATGTCGGCGAACGAACGCTGCAAACCGTGACCAGCCTGGTGCCTTACTACCGCGAAGATGAGCTGATGGGGAAAACGGTGGTGGTGCTGTGTAATCTGCAAAAAGCGAAAATGCGCGGCGAAACGTCAGAATGCATGCTGTTGTGTGCGGAAACGGACGATGGCAGTGAAAGCGTGCTGTTGACGCCAGAGCGCGTGATGCCCGCAGGCGTGCGGATTGTGTAAGCGTGTGATGCTGCCGGATGGCGGCTACGCCCTATCCGGCCTACATGTGATCCCGTAGGCCGGAAAAGTGCAGCGCCATCCGGCGTCTGTCACACTTGCTCCACGCTGACGCGTAACGCGGCCAGCGCTTTACGCGTTGAGCGTAATACCAACTCACATTGTTCGATGGTTAACGTGAGCGGCGGTTCGATGCGGATCGTCTTCGCGTTGTTCAGCGTTCCGGCGACCAACACCCGCTGGCGGAACATCTCGCTGGCAAAGTTGTAGCCGATCTCATTATCAACAAATTCGATCGCCATCAGCATGCCTTTACCGCGTACGTCCTGCACCAGATCCGGGTATTCCCGCGCCAGATGTCGGAAGCCGTCCAGCAACATATCGCCTTTTTGTTCTGCTTGAGCCGGTAAATTCTGCTCCAGCAGGACATTGATGGTTGCGAGTGCCGCCGCACAGGAAAGCGGGTTGCCGCCAAAGGTGGTGGTGTGCAGGAATGGGTTATCGAACAGCACGGAGAACACCTCTTCGGTAGCGATGGTCGCACCGATAGGCATTACGCCGCCGCCTAGCGCTTTCGCCAGACACATAATGTCGGGCTGCACGTTTTCGTGCTCGCAGGCGAACATCTTGCCAGTACGACCCATGCCAGTTTGCACTTCATCAAGGATCATCAGCGCGCCAAACTCGTCGCACAGTTTGCGCACGGCGGTCAGGTATCCCTGCGGTGGCAGGATCACGCCACCTTCACCCTGAATCGGCTCGAGGATCACGGCAGCGACATCGTCACCGGTCTTTTTACACTCGCTGAGCACGGTACGCATCGCGTCAATGTCACCAAACGGAACATGACGGAAGCCCGGCAGCAATGGCATAAACGGTTTACGGAACGTGGATTTGGCCGTCGCGGACAGTGCGCCCAGCGATTTACCGTGGAACGCGCCGCTGGTGGCAATAAACGTAAATTTGCCGCGTGGCGA
>OJJJ01000136.1_pt1 | contig 45770 bp, 39 predicted proteins | sample 1596311 | NCBI WGS metagenome assembly OJJJ01 (sample SAMEA4350140, study PRJEB24818) | metagenome | biome: human; feature: gut; material: faeces | place: Denmark | collected 2013-09
TTGCCTGGCGGCTGTAGCGCGGTGGTCCCACCTGACCCCATGCCGAACTCAGAAGTGAAACGCCGTAGCGCCGATGGTAGTGTGGGGTCTCCCCATGCGAGAGTAGGGAACTGCCAGGCATCAAATTTAGTGTGCTGATATGGCTCAGTTGGTAGAGCGCACCCTTGGTAAGGGTGAGGTCCCCAGTTCGACTCTGGGTATCAGCACCAGTTTTTAGGTTAATGTTCGGCACGTAGAAAAGAATTTGTCTGGCGGCTGTAGCGCGGTGGTCCCACCTGACCCCATGCCGAACTCAGAAGTGAAACGCCGTAGCGCCGATGGTAGTGTGGGGTCTCCCCATGCGAGAGTAGGGAACTGCCAGACATCAAATAAGTGAAAAGGCCATCCGAAAGGATGGCCTTTTTGCGTAATGCGTACTCAGAAAAGGCCAGATGACGGTGTCAACGCCCTATCCGACCTTTAGGATTGGTACCGTTATTGGTCTGATAAATGTAGCGCCGTTAATTGCAAGTGGCTGATAATATTAATGTATAACCTGCGATAAAAACGCTCGCGTACGTTCAGAACGTGGATTGGCAAAAAACTCATCCGGGGGTGCCTGTTCCACTATTTCACCTAGATCCATAAAAATCACTCTGTCGGCTACCGTGCGTGCAAAGCCCATTTCATGGGTGACACACAACATCGTCATTCCTGATTGCGCCAGGCCAATCATAGTATCCAGTACTTCTTTCACCATTTCAGGATCCAGCGCCGAGGTGGGTTCGTCAAACAACATAATTTTGGGTTTCATACACAGCGAGCGCGCAATAGCCACACGCTGCTGCTGGCCTCCGGAGATTTGTCCCGGGAATTTATGCGCATGTTCCGCAATACGAACCCGTTCAAGATAGTGCATGGCCAGAACCTCAGCCTCTTTCTTTGGCATCTTGTGGACCCAAATAGGGGCCAATGTACAGTTTTGCAAGACCGTCAAATGCGGAAAGAGATTAAAGTGCTGAAAGACCATACCGACTTCTTGCCTGACGCGCTCAATATTGCGGATGTCTTCGTTGAGTTCAATCCCATCCACCACAATGCGTCCTTGCTGATGCTCTTCCAGATGATTAATACAGCGGATGGTTGTCGATTTACCAGAGCCAGAAGGCCCACATAATACGATGCGCTCCCCCTGTTTTACCTTCAGGTTAATATTCTTAAGAACATGAAACTGCCCATACCACTTGTTGACGTTTTCCAGCGTAATCATCGCGTCGGTAGACGGCATTAATAATTGGCTCATAAATTCCTCAGTGCGGTGTACGCCCGGTGTTAAAACGTTTTTCCAGATGCTGGCTGTAACGAGACATGCTGAAACAGAAAATCCAGTAAATCAGCGCGGCAAAAACGTAGCCTTCTGTCGACATCCCCAGCCAGGCGGGATCGACGGTTGCTTGTTGTACGCTACTAAAAAGATCAAACAGACCTATGATGATGACCAGGCTGGTATCTTTGAACAGCGCGATAATCGTGTTGACCAGGCCGGGAATAACCAATTTAAGCGCCTGGGGAAGAATAACCAGTCCCTGCGTCTTCCAGTATCCTAGTGCCAGTGACTCGGCGGCTTCATACTGCCCCTTTGGTAAGGCTTGTAATCCTCCGCGTACCACCTCCGCGACATAGGCAGACTGGAAAAGGATCACCCCAACCAGCGCGCGAATTAGTTTGTCGATGCTGGTACCTTCCGACATAAACAATGGCAGCATCACTGAGGACATAAACAGCACGGTGATCAACGGTACTCCACGCCAGAACTCAATGAAAATAACGGATAAAATCCGCACGACGGGCATATGAGAACGACGACCTAATGCCAGTAAAATTCCCCATGGAAGTGCACCGGCAATACCGACGGAGGCGATAATCAGGGTTAGCGTTAATCCTCCCCACTGCCGGGTTTCGACACGTTCGAGACCGAAAAAACCACCGTACATCAGCCACCAGACCACAATGGGGTAAACCACTGCCCAGACGGCGATATAGCGACCACGGTGGGACATGGCTTTCCAGAACATCGGGGCGATAGAAAGCAGACCGATAACCAGGGCCAGATTTACTCGCCAACGCTGATCGTGTGGATAGAGTCCATACATAAATTGGCCAAAGCGTTCATGGATGAACACCCAGCAGGCTCCTGCTTTCGTACAATCTGCCCGGGTAGATCCTACCCAGTTCGCCTGTAGAAATGCCCAGTTCAATAGAGGGGGAATAAACGCCCACATTAACCACACGCACAACAGCGTGAGCAGGCTATTTGACCAACTAGAGAACAGGTTCTTGCGTACCCACAAAATAACGCGTCCTGCGTGATTACTGTTCTGGCGCGTGGGGTGAGACAGCAGTGCTTTTGTCATCATGGCTCCTTAGCGCTCAATCAGTGCGATCCGACGGTTATAAATATTCATCAACAGAGAAATGCTCAGGCTGATGATCAGATACACCGACATGGTAATAGCAATGGTTTCAATGGCCTGTCCTGTTTGGTTAAGTACGGTCCCAGCAAACAGTGAAACCATATCCGGGTAGCCGATGGCTGCAGCCAGAGAGGAGTTTTTTACGATATTCAGGTACTGGCTGGTCAGTGGGGGAATGATGACGCGCAGCGCCTGCGGGATAATAACTTGGCGAAGGGTTACCGGATTTGGCAGCCCCAGTGAGCGTGCTGCTTCGTGCTGACCATAAGGCACGGCCTGAATACCCGCGCGAATAATTTCTGCAATAAATGCGGAGGTATACACCGAAAGTGCCAGCGTCAGCGCAGCCAGTTCTGGAATAAGCACCATGCCGCCACGGAAGTTAAAGCCGCGTAGTTCAGGCACATCCCAGTGTAGCGCTGCACCAAAAATCCACTGTGAAAGCATCGGTAAAAAAGCGAACAGCGCCAGGGCCGTAGGCCAGGTCCGTCGTAACCGACCTGTTTTAGTCTGATGCATTTTATTAAAGCGAAATAACCCAATAGAGATGATGGCAGCAATCAGGGCGGCAGCGCAAAAGGCAACAAGACCCTCTGCCATTTGTGGTGCCGGAATATAGAGCCCGCGGTTGCTCAGGAATGCGATATCCAATGCGTTAACAGCCTGGCGTGGGCCAGGTAAATTACGTAATACAGCAAAATACCAGAAGAAGATTTGCAGCAGCGGGGGAATATTGCGGAACGTTTCGATATAAATCGTTGAGAGCTTGCGCAGTAACCAGTTATCCGACAACCGCGCCAGTCCGAGAAAAAAACCGAGAAATGACGCGAAAATAATGCACAGCGCTGAGACTAACAGTGTATTAAGCAGACCGACCAGAAAGACCCGGCCATAGGTATCGCCCTGCTCGTAATCAATCAGATGCTGAACAATGCCAAATCCGGCACTGCGATCGAGAAAAGAAAACCCCGAGGTAATACCGCGGCTGCTCAGGTTATTAATCGTGTTATGAATGAGGTAGACCGCAATGCTGACGACCGCAATGACGGCGAGTATTTGAAATAACCAGGCGCGGACCGCAGGGTTAGAAAAGGAGAATGATCCTTTTACGCTTGAGCGGCGATGGGGCATAAGAAAACCTCAGTAACTGTGACTCTGGGCTGAGCGCCGCAGCTGCGGCGCCCGTTACATCGCTACGGATTAACGCACCGGCGGTGCGTATTGGATGCCGCCGTTATTCCAGAGGTTGTTCTGTCCGCGTTTGATCTTCAGCGGGCTTTCCGATCCCACGTTACGTTCAAAGATCTCCGCGTAATTTCCTACCTGCTTAATAATATGGTAAGCCCATTTGTTATCGAGCTTCAGATCCTTGCCGTAGTCACCTTCTTTGCCTAGCAGGTGAGCCATATCCGGTGTTGCCGGGTTAGCTGCTTTTTCATCAACGTTTTTCGAGTTAACACCCATCTCTTCAGCGTTCAGCATGGCGAACAGGGTCCAGCGAACAATGGAAAACCACTCGTCATCTCCACGGCGGACGACAGGTCCCAGCGGCTCTTTGGAGATAACTTCAGGCAGGACGATCCATTCTGCAGGATTGCTTAGCTTGATTCGCAGGGCATACAGCTGAGACTGGTCGGAGGCAAGCGTATCGCAGCGACCAGATTCCAGTGCCTTGGCGGATTCGTCCGATCGGTCAAAGGTGACGGGGGTGTACTTCATGTTGTTGGCCTTAAAGTAATCGGCCACGTTCAGTTCGGTATCCGTACCTGCCTGAATACACACCGTTGCGCCATCCAGTTCTTTAGCGCTCTTCAGACCAGCTTTATTGTGGGTGAGAAAACCAATGCCATCGTAATATGTTACACCAGTAAAGGACATGCCCATACCAGCATCACGAGAAGAGGTCCAGGTGGTGTTACGTGAGAGAAGATCGACTTCGCCGGACTGTAACGCTGTGAAGCGTTCTTTGGCGGTGAGTGGGGTATATTTTACTTTTGTATCATCACCGAATACGGCAGAGGCAACACCGCGGCAAACATCGACATCAATACCCGAAAATTTACCGTTCGCATCGGCGTAAGAAAAACCAGGCAAACCATCACTGATACCACATTGTACAAATCCTTTTTTCTTTACGGCATCAAGCGTTGCGCCGGCATGTGCCTGATTTGCAATCGCAAGCATCACGCCGGCCGCAGCCAGGCTGGCTATTATCATCTTTTTCATAGAGCATCCTGTGTGGAGGAATTATTGTTATGGAGACGTTTTGAAAACGTCTTTTACCTGTCTGTGGCTTTGGCCATACTCTTCTAAGCAAAGGTAGTGCCAGTTTTTTGCGACCGAATATTCGACGCAATATGCAGAGTGTAGACAGGAAAAAATAAATGCAGCGCCCTGAAGTGGTGCAAAATTGAAACGTAAGCCACATTTCGGCGCAAAAAATTTAAAATTCAGACAGGACGCAGGATAACGATTTCGGGCGGTAATATTGATGACGTGAGAATAACGATAGGAGGACATGTTGTTACGAAGAATACAAAAAATGCTAATTTCACATCGCGGATATGTGAGTGGAATCTATAATAATCTTATTCTATGATTGATGTCTTACACCAACCTTTTGTCTTATATGATAATTATCATTCTGATTAAAAGCGCGGCAGGTACCGCGCTTTTAAGAAGATTCATTTGGTTAGGGCAACGATCCCAAGCGTTAGGCCGGCAATGGCAGCAGCACCACCGGCGATTGCACCTGCTGTTTCCCAGTTATCCTGCGTGGTGCCCTTCATACAGGTATTGGTATGAACCAGGCGGCCCTGATCGTCATAGACAGGTACGCAAGGAGAATCGTGTGCACAGCCTGCCAGTAATGCTGTCAGCAATGCAACGGAAATTAATCTTTTCATGGTGTTACCTCTAAAATAAACGTTTCGCTAATAAAGCAAAGACAAACGCAAAGCCATCTGCGAAATCGAAAGCTATTTTACCACCTCTTAAAAAAAGACTGACATGAGGAATAATCTCAATTCGTGTGGTTTGTAAACATAATGAATAAAGCAGATAGCAATAAATGCTTTTTTCTGAGGGGTGGGAAAAAATAAATGGCTATCTTATTAATAAATAAAGATCTCAATATCCGGTAAAAAGGCGTCCGTAGACGCCTTTATTTTACAAATTAATCATTGTGTCGACTAAAACGTCGTCTAACGACAACAAAGAAGACAGGAACGAAGAAGATAGCGAGCAATGTGGCGGTGAGCATTCCCCCCATCACACCGGTACCAACCGCATTTTGTGCGCCACTACCTGCGCCGCGACTGATTACCAACGGCATAACCCCCAGAATAAAGGCCAGCGAAGTCATCAGGATTGGGCGAAGACGCATGCGGGAGGCTTCCAGCGTCGCTTCAATCAAGCCTTTACCCTCTTTATCCATCAGGTCTTTGGCAAATTCCACAATCAGTATGGCGTTTTTGGCAGAGAGACCGATGGTGGTAAGCAGGCCGACCTGGAAGTACACATCGTTATTCATTCCGCGCAGCGACGCGGCCAGTAGCGCACCCACAACACCCAGTGGAACCACGAGCATGACGGAGAAGGGAATCGACCAACTCTCATACAATGCGGCAAGGCAAAGGAAGACAACGATTAACGAGATGGCATACAACGCAGGTGCCTGGTTACCTGACAGGCGTTCCTGGTAAGACATACCGGTCCAGTCATGACCGATACCGGTTGGCAGTTTTTCTGCCAGGCTTTCCATCATCGCCATGGCTTCACCGGTACTTCTACCCGGTGCGGCCTCTCCCAGTAGCTCCATTGATGGCATACCGTTGTAGCGTTCCAGCCGCGGTGAACCATAGACCCATTGAGAAGAGCTAAATGTTGAGAATGGCACCATTTCGCCATTGGCGCTGCGGACATACAAATTATTGATGTCTTCCGGCAACATACGGAATTTTGCATCAGCCTGGACGTACACTTTTTTCACGCGGCCGCGGTCAATGAAGTCATTGACGTAGTAGCCGCCCAGTGCAGCGGAAATGGTTTCGTTAATATCAGATAGCGAAACACCCAGCGCCTGCGCTTTTTCCTGATCGACATCCAGCTTGAACTGTGCAGTATCTTCCAGGCCATTAGGGCGTACACGAACCAGCAGGTCCGGGTGTTGGGCGACCATCCCCATCAACTGATTACGTGCCTGGGTTAACGCCGTGTGTCCCAGTCCTCCCTGGTCAATCAGCTCAAAGTCAAAGCCAGTTGCCGTGCCCAATTCAACAATGGCGGGCATGTTGAAGGGGAATACCAGGCCATCACGAATCTGGCTAAAGGCGCGGGTTGCACGGGCAATAATCGATTCAACGTTATTTTCCGTTCCGCTACGCTCTTCCCAGGGCTTGAGGCTGACAAACGCCATCCCTGAGTTTTGCCCTTGTCCGCTGAAGCTAAAGCCGTTAACCGTAAAGACGCTTTCAACGTTGGCTTTCTCCGTGTTCAGGTAGTAGTGGGTGACCTGATCCAGCACCTTTTGGGTACGTTCTTGTGTTGCGCCAGCCGGAAGTTGAATCATGGTCAGGAATACGCCCTGATCTTCTTCCGGCAGAAAGGAGGTGGGTAGGCGCATAAACAGCACCGCCATTCCCACAACGATTACCAGATAGACGACCAGATAACGTCCGGTTTTACGAATAATGCCACTGACGCTATTGGTATAGTGGTTGACGCTGTGATCGAATTTGGCATTAAACCAGCCGAAGAAGCCGCTCTTTTTCTCGTGGTGCTCTGCTGACACCGGTTTGAGCAATGTGGCACAGAGCGCAGGGGTCAAAATCAATGCGACCAGCACCGAAAGTGCCATGGCAGAAACGATGGTGATTGAGAACTGGCGGTAAATTGCCCCGGTGGAACCACCAAAGAAGGCCATCGGGATAAACACCGCAGACAGCACCATGGCGATACCCACCAACGCCCCCTGAATCTGCGACATGGATTTCTCCGTCGCCTCTTTGGGGGGGAGATTTTCTTCTATCATCACGCGTTCAACGTTCTCGACCACCACTATCGCATCATCGACCAACAGGCCGATGGCGAGTACCATCCCGAACATCGTCAGGGTGTTTATCGAGTAGCCAAATGCTGCCAGTACGGCAAAGGTACCCAGTAATACGACGGGCACGGCGATGGTAGGAATGAGCGTGGCGCGGATGTTTTGCAGAAACAGGTACATCACGAGGAACACCAACACGATCGCTTCGAACAGTGTTTTCACTACCTCATGAATAGAGATGGTGACGAACGGCGTGGTGTCATATGGGTAAACAACCTTCATTCCCTGCGGGAAGAACGGTTGCAGTTCGACCAGTTTAGCTTTAATTGCGTTGGCGGTATCCAGCGCGTTAGCACCGGTAGCCAGCTTGATACCAAGGCCGGATGCCGGTTTACCGTTAATACGGGCAACGACGTTGTAGTTTTCTCCACCTAACTCAATGCGCGCCACATCCTTCAAGTGAACAACAGAGCCATCACTGTTCACGCGTAAAGTCACTTTGCCGAACTCTTGTGGATCTTTCAGGCGTGTTTGCGCAATTATCGAAGCGTTAAGCTGCTGATTAGGTAATGCAGGTGTCCCGCCTAACTGGCCTGCGGCTATCTGATCGTTTTGCACCTTCAACTGGTTAATGACATCAACCGGTGTGAGCTGGTATTTGTTCAATAAATTCGCATCCAGCCAGATACGCATGGCGTACTGTGCACCAAACAGCTGCACGTCGCCCACGCCGTTTAAACGACTGATGGAGTCTTTAATGTTTGAGGCGACATAGTCCGAGATGTCATCTTGTGTGGTCTGTGGATTGTCAGAAACAAAGCCCGCGACCATCAAAAAGCTACTGCTTGATTTCTCAACGCCGATACCCTGCTGCTGGACTTCCTGTGGCAGTAATGGGGTCGCGAGCTGCAGTTTGTTTTGTACCTGTACCTGAGCGATATCAGGATCGGTGCCGGACTGGAACGTCAGCGTGATAGTCACGCTGCCAGCTGAGTCGCTGGTGGATGACATATACATCAGGTTATCGATACCGTTCATGTTTTGTTCGATAACCTGTGTGACCGTGTCCTGCACGGTTTGCGCATCCGCACCTGGGTAGGTTGCGGAAATCGCAACGGCAGGAGGGGCAATAGTAGGATACTGCGCCACGGGCAGCTGCATGATTGCCAGCGCACCCGCCATCATCAAAATGATGGCCAGTACCCAGGCAAAGATAGGACGCCTAATAAAAAAGTTTGCCATGTCCTGTTACCTTATTGCGCCGCAGTCGCTGCAGGGACATCGGTGGTGGCTTTAACCTGCACGCCAGGGCGCGCTTTCTGTAAACCACTTACGATGACTTTGTCACCCGACTGTAAGCCTTCGCTAATCAGCCACTTGTCGCCAATAGCTTGCACGGCGACGACTGGGCGAATTTCAGCCTGGCTCTTGTCGTTAACGACCATCACGGTGGCATCGCCGCGCGGCGTACGCGTCACGCCCTGCTGTGGAACGAGGATGGCATTGGGTTGAACGCCTTCATCAACGCGTGCGCGCACAAACATACCGGGTAGCAGAGTGTGCTGCGGGTTAGGGAATACGGCTCGGAGAGTGATTGACCCAGTGCTTTCATCAACCGTCACGTCAGAAAATTGCAATGTGCCTTTCAGCGGGTATGACTGGCCATTTTCCATCACCAGTTCGACGGTGCTGCTGGTGTTGTCTTTATGCAGACTGCCTTGTGCAATAGACTGTTTGAGGCGCATAAAGTCGTTACTGGACTGCGTCACATCGACGTAAATCGGATCGAGCTGTTGCACGGTAGCGAGCGCTGTAGCCTGACCATTAGTGACAAGTGCGCCCTCGGTGACGCTAGATTTACCGATGCGTCCGCTAATCGGTGATGTCACTTTGGTGTAGGCAAGGTTAATACGCGCGCTTTCGACAGCCGCTTTGGCAGCAATAACGGAGGCATCGGCCTGACGTGCGTCAGCAATGGCCTGATCGTACTCTTGCTGGCTGATATATTTTGTTCCGACCAGAGGAACATAACGTTTTACCGTTAAGTGCGCGATTGCCGCTGCGGCTTCGTTTTTTGCCAGTTCGCCTTTGGCGCTGTCGTAGTCAGCCTGATAGGTCGCGGGATCGATCTGATAAAGCGACTGGCCAGCTTCAACATCACTACCTTCGGTGAAATTCCTTTTGAGTACAATCCCACTGACCTGAGGGCGAACTTCTGCAATGCGAAATGCGTTTGTACGCCCCGGTAATTCGGTCGTCACGGCTAAGGGGGCTGCCTCAACAACATGGACTGTCACCTGTGGCTCGGTGGGATGAGCTTGTGTTTCTCCCTGATCGTTACAGCCGGCGAGTAATGCAGCGGAGATGATGATGAATGAGGGCAGGAGCGAGAACCTGGCAGTTTTCGTCATTTCTATTCCTTAAAAAACCGAAAGCTCGTTATTTACCGGAGTAATGGCAGGTGATAACGCGCACAAATAAAAAATAATAGTTAGCTATCCTACAAATAATTAGCTTGCGATGTAAGCAATACTTATTTTGCGGCGTAATTCACGGCACATAAAAACAAAAAAAGAAGAAACAACTGCCCTTTCATTAAGCGAAGATTAGTCATGTTATGACTTGCATTAACACATATAGAAATAGGTATTGCATTGGTGAATGTATTTTTTTCATTTTATTCACATTGTTTATTTGTGCTGAGTGTATGTAATGAAATATTTTAGAACTCGTCTAAATAAAGGCTAAGTGATACATTAATTCCGTACAGTAAATATTAGATAAGAAAGTTTATCATTCCCTACTCTGTCTCAGGCATTCGAACCATGGCGAGAAAAACGAAAGCTGATGCCCTCAAAACGCGCCAGCACCTGATTGAAACGGCGATTGTGCAGTTTGCTGCACGCGGTGTCGGCAATACAACGCTTAATGACATAGCGGATGCCGCTAACGTGACGCGAGGGGCAATCTATTGGCATTTCGACAATAAGAGTCAGTTGTTTAATGAGCTCTGGCTGCAGCAACCTCCCTTGCGCGATCTTATTCAGGACCAACTCATCGGACGTTGGGGTGACAACCCGTTACAGAGACTACGGGAGAAATTAGTCGTGGGTTTGCAATATATTGCAAAAATCCCTCGTCAGCAGGCATTGATGCAAATTTTATATCATAAATGTGAATTCCATAACGATATGATATCGGAACAGGATATTCGCGATAAAATAGGCCTTTGCCATCAAAGAATACGTGATTCATTACAGAAATGTATGGATGAAAATCTTATCGCTACCAGTCTGGATTTAGACGTTATCCTGATTATTTTACACGGGAGCTTTAGTGGGATAATAAAAAACTGGTTAATGAATCCAGTCAGTTATGATCTTTATGAACAGGCGCCAGTATTAGTCGATAACGTATTAAAAATGCTAAGTCCCGATGGCTGTGTGATGCAATTTGTTGAGCGTGAAAATCAGGTAGGGTAGTTTCGGCCGATCGCAGTCAGCCGCCATGGCATGACGGCTGGAAACGCGCGTTAGCGGATGCGTTATTCAAGGTCGATGCAGTTGACCAGCTTGAGGGGATTCACCGAGTTCATATTCCGGCACTTATCATGCTCTGTTGTCATTAACTCAATCCACTGTATGAGTAGGGCATCAAAAAGAAAAACAAAGACAGCAAAAACAACCAGCCACCAATACTTGCGAATCATTACCAAATCCTGTGTATTCATACCCAAGCGTGCAGGGAATATACACGAAATCTCTATGCTGAAAAGCAGACTTACAATGCTTTTACTTTGTTGAAATTACGTTGTTCTTTTCAGCTAATCGGCTCTTTTTAGACAGGTTTTTTGTCTTTCGCTTTTTGACCTTTGCAAGGTCATTTTCTGAAAAGTGGGAGCTAATGCTCAGTCTTCTAAGCCCCATTTTTACGTATTCATCATTGACTTCGATACCGATAAATCTGCGATTCAACGCCACTGCCGTCGCGCCCGTGGTGAAGCTTCCTGCGAACGGATCTAACACAATCTCACCCGGGTTGGAGGACGCGAGAATAATGCGTTCTAACAGCGTCTGAGGTTTTTGGGTCGGGTGGTTTTCGTACTCATCCATCAGATAGCGTACGCGGGGAAAATCCCAGACGTTACCGGGCACCTTTTTATGATTGTACGGCTGAGGTGGGTTCTTTCGGTAATCGATTAGCGCGCGCTTGGCGCCCGTTTTAGCCTCAACCAGAACGTCATCACGATTAAAGGTATAGTTTTTCGAGTCTTTGACCATCATCAAGATAGGCTCATACATTGAGCCAAAGAAGTTTTTGGCCTGGACTCCCGAGCTATCATAGGACCACACGATGCGGCTTTTGATGGTGAAAAGCTGGCGACATTTGAGGTCGATATACGGCATGTTCTCCGTACTGTTCATGATGTACATGGTACCCTGCGGCGTGAGTATTCGATGGCATTCATCGATACACTCAAACAACCATGCCAGGAAGGTCTCTTCGTCCCAGGATTCTACGAGCCCGTCAAAATCTTTGCCGATGTTATAAGGTGGGTCAGCAAAAATGAGGTCGACGCTTGTAGACGGCAGTTTTTTCAGTTCGGTCAGCGCATCACCGTGGATTATCTTTTTCGATTCATCGCCAAAATAGACGGGTTCACATCCTGCGTTCATCGTCAAAGCCTCCTTATGATGCTTATAAAAAAGGCGCTTCCCCATGCCGAGTAGCGCCTTTTAAAACAAACATGTAACTGATTAGTATCAGTTCATGCCGTATTTTTTCAGTTTTTTACGCAGCGTACCACGGTTGATGCCCATCATCAGGGCAGCACGGGTCTGGTTACCGCGGGTGTATTGCATCACCATGTCCAACAGGGGCTGTTCTACTTCAGCCAGTACCAGCTCATAGAGATCATTAACATCCTGACCATTCAGTTGAGCAAAATAGTTCTTCAGTGCCTGTTTAACCGAGTCACGCAGGGGTTTTTGAGTTACCTGATCCTGAGAGTTAACGGTAGAAACGGTCAGTACGTCAGAATTTACGCGTTGTTCGAACATAGTTCTGTCAGCTCTTTATTTCTGTTTACGCAAAATTTTCGAAGTATGCCTCCAACGCCGCCAGCTGTTCGCTGGAATCTTCAATGGCGTTGAATGTGCGCCGAAACTGGTCATTTGGAGCGTGTTCCTGGAGATACCAGGATACGTGTTTACGCGCAATTCGGTACCCTTTTGCCTGACCATAAAAGTCGTGCAGTTCCCGAACGTGCGCACAAAGCAAGCGCTTCACCTCTGCCAGAGGCAGGGGGGGTAGCAGCTCCCCAGTGTCCAGATAATGCTGGATTTCCCGAAAGATCCAGGGTCTTCCCTGAGCTGCACGGCCTATCATCAGGGCATCCGCCCCCGTATAGTCGAACACAGCTCTGGCTTTATGCGGGTCAGTAATGTCGCCATTCGCGATAATCGGAATGGAAACTTTCTGCTTAACTGCCCGAATACTGTCGTACTCAGCATCTCCATTGAACAAACAGGCGCGGGTGCGTCCATGAATGGTCAGAGCCTGAATGCCACAGTCTTCAGCCAGTTGGGCAATCTCTACGCAGTTACGGTGTTCCGGAGCCCAGCCGGTGCGAATCTTGAGAGTGACAGGAACGTCCACTGCATTGACGACCTCGGTTAGTATCGATTTCACTAAATCCGGGTACTGCAAGAGGGCTGAACCTGCAAGCTTGCGATTCACTTTTTTAGCCGGACACCCCATATTGATATCAATAATTTGGGCGCCGCTTTCCACGTTAATACGTGCAGCATCGGCCATTTCAACAGGGTCGCTACCGGCAATTTGCACCGTGCGAATTCCTGGTTCATCAACGTGCACCATCCGTAAACGAGACTTATCACTTTCCCAAACCTGCGGGTTAGAAGACATCATCTCGGATACCGTCAATCCTGCTCCCATCTCGTAGCACAGCGTCCTGAATGGTCTGTCAGTGATGCCAGCCATAGGTGCTGCGATCAGGCGATTTCTGAGCTGATATTGTCCGATACGCATGAGTTAAGAAATGACCATACTGTGACTGCAAGGCGGCGTATATTACGCATTTTTTGCACGAGATGAAAGGCCAAACTTTGACCAATCCACTGAGGTGGATCAATGAATTACCGTAAATGTGAACGGATGAAAATATTTAATTATATAAATCATTGGATTATAAAAATGTGTCTGTTTTATATACACATATAATTTTGCGTAACTTCTCATTTTTTCTTCGAGGTCAGGCGATCTGGCAAGATAATCTGCTGAATTAATCAGCAGATTATTGCGACATAATGTGACTATTCTCTCATTTCAGAACATGATCGCAGCGGTTCTGAGGATTACTCGACGATCACGCGACCATTGAGTCGTTGCTCTGGCCGGTTGTTGTTGTGATGCATAGCCTGGGTGAATTTTTGAGCTGTGCTTCTGAAAGCGTCATCGGGTGTTTCAGGATAATCCAGGTGACGCCTTCGGTGCAGGGAGGGGGTGTCAGAGAACCACTAAAGCGCCAGTAAGTCTTATCAATGGGCAGCAGTGCATTAAGATCCATCTGCGTGGTCACTCTGATGTCCTGCTCAGCTTGTTCGGGCATTGTTGCCCACAGTTTATAATGTTTACCATGAACGGTATTTTCGCTGGGGGCGTGAAAATGGAACTGCTGGAGGGTAAACGGTGTGCCGTCAATCGTCACGGTATCTCCGGTCGTGGTCTTTAGACCCGCCTGGATGGTATGGCCATTATTGATGAGCGTCACTGGGCCATCAGTATAGTGCGTGTCCAGCGGTGAGAGATGCGCAGTAAGCGTCGTGTCGATGTTGATAGGGGATTGGTTCATACCAGTCTGGCAGGTTTTATACTCCTTGCTGAGCGCGACCTTGCCAAAAGTTGTTTTCATACAATTCCTTCGGTGAAGGATTGATATGTATTTATTTTTAACTTCAATGAATTAAGTGGTTATTTTAGCGTAAGGGCGTAAGGGCGTAAGGGCGTAAGGGCGTACGGGTGGGTGTACAAAAAACGGGAAAGACGTGGCCTGCGAAGAGGCCACGAGGGGAGTTTATTTTTTCCTGCCAGTAATGCGGCACCACTCTTCTTTCTCGATCACCGGATCGAGCGTAAAGAGATCGGCGTAGGCTTCGCAGACGCTGTCCGCCTGGCTGGCAAGAATACCGGAAAGGCCCAGTAAGCCGCCCTCAACCGGCAACACGCTTATTAACGGTGCCAGTTCACGCAATGGGCCAGCAAGGATGTTGGCAACCACCACGTCGGCTTTCATGGCTTCTGGCTGATCCTGTGGCAGGTACAGTTCCAGGCGGTCAGAAACGCCATTACGCTGTGCATTATCGCGGCTTGCCTGAATGGCTTGCGGATCGATGTCTACACCAATGGCTTTTGCTGCACCCAATTTGAGCGCTGCAATAGCCAGAATGCCGGAACCGCAACCAAAGTCGATCACCGTCTTTCCGTTCAGGTCGAGGCCATCCAGCCATTGCAGACACAAAGAGGTGGTTGGGTGAGTGCCGGTACCAAACGCCAGACCTGGATCTAGCATCACGTTGACGGCGTTCTCATCCGGCACATCGCGCCAGCTTGGGCAAATCCACAGACGTTCGCCAAAGCGCATAGGGTGGAAGTTATCCATCCATTCGCGCTCCCAGTCTTTATCTTCCAGCTGTTCAATTTTATGCACGAACCCCGCACCGAGCAGCGGATGCTGTTCCAGAAGGGCAACCACTTCTTTCATGTCGGTTTCTGCATCGAACAGACCCGTTACATCGGTGTCACCCCAAAGGCGGGTTTCGCCCGGCAGTGGTTCAAACACCGGCGTATCATGCGTGTCCTGGAAGGTGATAGAAACGGCACCCGCTTCCATCAGCGCATCGCTCAACTCTTCTGCATTAGCACCGGTGGTGTTCAGTTTCAGTTGGATCCATGGCATGGCAAAACTCTTTATTTATCAGTAGTCAATATGGCGGCTTGCGGGGCGGCAGAACCAAAACGGTTTCCGACCAGGAAAGCCAGCAAACTTAGCAGCAACGAGGGCACAATTGGATGGAAGCCCAGGTACTGAATGTTAAAGGTAGCGAGTATGGCATACAGCACACCGCCGACAATCATGGCGCTCAGTGCGCCCGCTGCGTTCGCTCGCTCCCAGTACAGGCCCAGCACCAGCGGCCACAGGAATACCGCTTCCAGCCCGCCAAACGCCAGCAGGTTGAGCCAGATGATCATTTCTGGTGGTTTCCACGCGGCCAGCAACAACAACGCCCCCAATAACAGGGTGATCACCGCCGACATGCGCTTCAGGCGGGTTTCATTTTTCAGCTGTTCCGGGCGCAGATTCAGGTAGAGATCTTTAATGATCGTAGCGGAACTTTGCAGCAATTGGGCGTTGATCGTCGACATGATCGCCGCCATCGGTGCGGCAAGGAAGATCCCCGCGGCAATCGGTGGCAGGACTTTTACCATCAAGGTGGGGATAACCAGATCCGGTACTGTCAGGTCAGGGAGCACCGCGCGTCCTAATGCACCCGCCAGGTGCATACCAAACATCAGGATTGCCACCACAATCGTGCCGATAATCATCCCACGATGGACCGCTTTACTGTCCTTATAAGAGATACAGCGCACGGCGGTATGCGGCAGGCCAATCACGCCAAAGCACACCAGAACCCAGAACGAAGTCATAAAGGTTGGGGACAGCATGTCATCAGCGCCTTGTGGGGTCACCAGTTTCGGATCGATCGTTTGCAGCGTCTCCACCGCGTTGCTGAGGCCGCCCGCTGCGTGGACCACACCCACAAGCAGAACAATGGTTCCAACTAGCATCACCATGCCCTGCATGGTGTCATTGAGTACGCTGGCACGAAATCCACCGAATGCGGTGTATAACGCAATACTGATACCAAAGATCAGCAGACCTGTTTCGTATGGAATACCCGCCGCGGTTTCCAGCAAACGTGCGCCGCCGATGAATTGCACTGTCATCGCGCCAACGAAAGCTACCAACAGGCTGAGGCTCGCCAGCCAGACCAGCAAACGGCTCTGATAGCGGGCAAACAGCATATCGTTAAGGGTGACGGCGTTGTAGCGTCGGGCCAGAATCGCAAATTTCTTGCCAAGAATACCCAGCGACAACCAGACGGCTGGCAGTTGGATCATCGCCAACAGCACCCATCCCAGCCCGTATTTATACGCGGCCCCCGGGCCACCAATAAACGAGCTTGCGCTGATGTACGTCGCGGTCAGCGTCATGGCTAAAACGACCCCGCCCATTGAGCGGCTGCCGAGGAAATACTCATTCAGGAACGTACCGGTTGTTCTCTTTCTCATCGCGTACACAGAGAGACCAAACACCACCACCAGGTAGGCGACAAGCGGCAAAATCACTTCAAGCTGCATCGTCATCCTCCAGAGGAATATCGCGATAGATAAATTTCACCATCGCCCAGCACAGAACAATGAAAACCAGCGGGGTTAGCAAGCAGGCCATTTCGAACCAGTGTGGTAAGCCAGTAAAGCCCAGCGTGGAGTCTGGTAAGTAAGCGGCTACTAACCATGTAGCAAGATAGAAAAGGGTCAGCCACAGCGCCCAGCGCGCCTCTTTATGGGCCTGAACAAAACGAGCGTCCATTTTTTGTCCCTTGTGGATAAAGAAAGCGGGGATTGTACCTTATGGGACGTGCCGGAGGGGAGAAAAACAAAAGGCCGGAGGATCCGGCCTTTGCAGTTAATGCGTACTTACTTTTCCTGAAGTCCGAGTTTCTTCTCCAGGTAGTGGATATTGGAACCACCACGCTGGAAGTGCTCGTCATTCATGATGCGGATCTGCAGATCGACGTTGGTTTTGATCCCGTCGATGATCAGTTCCTGCAAGGCGTTTTTCATGCGGGCAATCGCCACGTCACGGTTTTCGCCATAACAAATAAGTTTGCCGATCATTGAGTCATAGTAAGGCGGTACGGTGTAACCCGCGTAAATATGAGACTCCCAGCGCACACCAAAACCACCCGGCGCGTGGAAACGCGTGATTTTACCCGGGCTTGGCAGGAAGGTGTTCGGGTCTTCGGCGTTGATACGGCATTCTACCGCATGGCCTTTAACCACAACTTCATCCTGCGTAATGGACAGCGGCTGACCCGCAGCGATACGCAGCTGCTCTTTGATCAGATCAACGCCGGTGATCATTTCGGTAACAGGATGCTCTACCTGGATACGGGTGTTCATTTCAATGAAATAGAACTCGCCGTTTTCGAACAGGAACTCGAAAGTACCCGCTCCACGGTAGCCGATATCCACACAGGCTTTGGAGCAACGTTCGCCGATGTAACGACGCAGTTCCGGGGTAATGCCCGGTGCTGGTGCTTCTTCGACCACTTTCTGGTGACGGCGCTGCATGGAGCAGTCACGTTCTGCCAGATAGATTGCGTTACCCTGGCCGTCAGCCAACACCTGAATTTCGATGTGGCGTGGGTTCTCCAGGTATTTTTCCATGTAAACCATGTCATTGTTGAAAGCGGCTTTCGCTTCAGCTTTGGTCATGGAAATGGATTGAGCCAGTTCAGCATCGCCGCGTACAACACGCATACCGCGACCGCCGCCGCCGCCGGAGGCTTTGATGATAACCGGATAGCCGATGCGCTTGGCATGGGCGCGGTTTGCGTCCATATCGTCGCCCAGTGGGCCGTCAGAACCTGGAACGGTCGGTACACCTGCTTTCTTCATGGCAGTAATTGCAGACACTTTGTCGCCCATCAGGCGGATGGTGTCGGCTTTCGGGCCGATGAAGATAAAGCCAGAGCGTTCTACCTGCTCAGCAAAGTTGGCGTTTTCAGACAGGAAGCCGTAACCCGGGTGAATAGCGACCGCGCCAGTGATTTCAGCGGCACTGATGATTGCCGGGATATTCAGATAGCTTTTAACAGACGGAGCCGGGCCAATACAGACCGTTTCATCTGCCAGTAATACGTGTTTTAGATCGCGATCCGCGCTTGAGTGTACAGCGACGGTCTTGATGCCCAGTTCTTTACAGGCACGAAGAATACGCAGGGCAATCTCGCCACGGTTGGCGATAACGATTTTATCCAACATGTTCGCCTCGTTACTCGATGACGACCAGCGGCTCGTCAAATTCTACCGGTTGACCACTTTCTACCAGAATCGCTTTTACCACGCCGGATTTATCGGCTTCGATCTGGTTCATCATTTTCATGGCTTCAACGATGCAAAGGGTATCGCCCGCATTCACTTTCTGGCCCACTTCGATAAACGGTTTAGCGTCAGGGCCCGGGGTGCGGTAGAAAGTACCAACCATCGGGGAACGTACGATGTGACCACTGATTTCCGCTGCAGCAGGGGCTTCCATGCTTGGCGCTGCAGTTTGCGCGACAGCGTTATACGGAGCAGGTTGTTGCATCATTGGTGCAGCATAAGCCTGTTGCATCATCGGGAAACCTGCATTTGGCGCTGCGCGGCTGATGCGTACAGACTCTTCGCCTTCAGAAATTTCCAGTTCGGAGATGCCTGATTCTTCAACCAGCTCGATCAGTTTTTTAATCTTACGAATATCCATGAGTGGGTTCCGTACTCTTTGTTTAGTGAAATTGTGACAGGCGTTTTATCGCCGTCTGTATAGCATTTGAATAACTGTTGGTGACAAGATGTCACCCCTCTCTGGCGTTGCACTGCGTGCTGCAGCCATTAAACGAGATATCAAAACTTACCAGTCATTGTGTGGCTATCTTCTGCCATTTTCGGGTAAAAGACAAAATATACCTTCAATACTCGATTGTCACCCTTTCCGCGCTGTAAAAACGCCTCCAGGGAAAGCAAGGTCGCACATTATAACCATTTCGTAGCAATTGGCAGCTAAATACTGGTCTTATCAGGGAAGATAATCAACCGCCTGCATGTAAAGAACGTGGGTTCGTCTGTGTTTTGCAACGCACTGCACATATCCCGAAACTACCGCCACCACTGGCGGAACTTCTTATAACGGCAGGCTAAAAGCACGACGGCGAGCGCGGCGTAAATGATTGGTTGCGGGGATAAAATCTTCACCGACCACAGGTAATGCACGGGGGCCAGGATCGCCACAAGATAGACGAAGTTGTGTAAAAGTTGCCAGCGTTTTCCCAGTTTCCGCTGCGCAGCCTGGGTGGAGGTGAGTGTGAGGGCAAATAACAGAGTCCAACTGATAATTCCCAGCATCAGATAAGGCCGTGTCGTTAGCTCTCGACCCAACAGACTCAGGTTGTTAATGCCCAGCTCCAGCAGCGCATAACTGGTTAAATGCACGGTGGCCCAGGCAAAACACCAGAGTCCTAACAGGCGGCGAGTGCGTATTAAGAGTGGCTGCTTAGCGTAGCGCGCCAGCGGCGAGATCAGCAAGGTTGCCAACAAGAATTTCAGAGCCGTCCTACCGGTAAAGTGTTGAATGTCCTTGACCGGATCGGCGCTTAAGTCGCCATTATTAATGGCCCAAAAGAGCCAGACAAAAGGTAAAAAGCCGGCAAGATGCAGGCAAACTTTCAGCCAGGTGATGTGTTTTGCCGTCAGACGCACTTAAAAATTCTCCCTCAAGTTAAGGCCGTGATACAGCGAAGCGACCTCATCGGCATAGCCGTTAAACAGCAGCGTAGGTTGACGCTGTACGTCGAGGATACCGCCTGCGCCAATAAAACGTTCTGTGGCTTGTGACCAACGGGGGTGATCGACGCCGGGGTTAACATTGGCATAAAACCCATATTCATTAGGCGCCGCCATATTCCAGGTGGTCGGCGGGCGATCGCGCGTCAGCTTAATGCTGACTATCGACTTAATTCCTTTAAAACCGTATTTCCACGGTACGGTTAATCGAATAGGGGCGCCATTCTGCGGGGGAAGCGCTTTGCCATAAACGCCCACGGTGAGCAGCGTGAGCGGGTGCATGGCTTCATCAAGGCGTAAACCTTCAACGTAGGGGTATTTCAGCCCTCCGCCAATAAAGCGATCTTTCTGTCCCGGCATATCATCCGGTGCGTAGAGCGTTTCGAACGCCACATATTTCGCATTGCTGGTGGGTTCAACCAGTGCCAGCAGCTTATGTAAAGGAAAGCCAATCCACGGCACGACCATGGACCAGGCTTCTACACAGCGCATGCGATAAATGCGTTCCTCCAGCGGGAAGCGGGTGGTCAACGCATCGTGATCGAGGGTTAATGGCTTTGCCACTTCGCCACTAATTTTCAGCGTCCACGGATCGGTTTTTAAACTGCCCGCGTTGGCCGCCGGGTCTGCTTTATCGAGACCGAACTCATAGAAGTTGTTGTAGCCGGTGACTTTATCTTCCGGCGTTAACGGCAATGTATTTTGCCAGGCGGCAGGTTTCGTGAAATCAAGCGGTTTTCCGGCGGGTGCGGGCGGTCGGTTATTACCTTTAAACCAACTTAGCAGATCGGCCTGGGCGTTGGGAGAGAGGGAAAGGGCTGTCGCACTGATACCCAGCGCTTTCAATACCTGGCGACGTTGCAGCATAAAAACAGATTCTGCCGTTACGTCGGTTTCCGTCAGTTTTTTGGATTTCATATCATCCTCCGTCATGCGTTTTGCTAAGCATGACGGAGGCAAAGGCTTATCGCGAATTTATCACGAAAAATTGCAGATTAGGCGATCTTCACCAGCGTGCGGCCCTGCACCTGATTATTAATGATGGCGTCAGCAAGCTTCGGCGCGTCGGCGAGCGTAATTTCAGTTGCGGCCTGAGCGTAGAAAGATTCCGGCAGGTCAGTGACCAGACGTTGCCAGGCCTGAGCACGGCGCGCCGCTGGCGTCATAACGGAATCAACACCTTGTAGGCGGACATTGCGCAGAATGAACGGCATCACCGTGGTGGGCAGTGCAAAACCACCTGCCAGACCACAGGCAGCAACGCAGCCACCATAGTTCATCTGCGCGAGGACTTTTGCCAGTACTTTGTCGCCAACGGTATCAATGGCGCCAGCCCACAGCTGTTTTTCCAGCGGGCGAGTTTCAGCAAATTCATCACGACCGAGGATTCGGTTGGCGCCCAGACTACGCAGATAGTCGTGCGTGGTTTCGCGACCCGATACCGCGGCAACCTGATAGCCCAGCTTGTGCAGTAACGCAACGGCAGTGCTACCCACGCCGCCGCTGGCACCGGTGACAACAATCTCACCGTCTTGCGGGCGAATACCAGCATCCTCAAGCGCCATCACGCACAGCATGGCGGTAAAACCGGCAGTGCCGATGATCATCGCATTGCGGCTACTCAGTCCATTTGGTAGCGCAACCAGCCAGTCACCTTTTACACGAGCGCGTTCGGACAGTCCGCCCCAATGGTTTTCGCCCACGCCCCAACCGGTCAGCAACACCTCCTGACCAGCGTGAAAACGGGGATCTTCACTGTGGCGAACGGTACCGGCGAAATCGATACCAGGAATCATCGGAAAATTACGGATAATTTTTCCCTTGCCGGTGATGGCCAGGGCATCTTTATAGTTCAGGCTCGACCAGTGAACATCCACCGTCACATCGCCTTCCGGTAGCTGATTTTCGTCGAGGGGTTGAACGGATGCGAGGGTTTTACCGTCCTGCTGTTCTAAGATCAAAGCCTGCATAACCTGTCCTCAATTCATATAGTGGATTGGAAAATGAATGATGAAGACTATACTCGTTAATCAAAACATGATGCCGATTCTGCGCAATAAATTGCCAGATATACCTGATTTGGTAGTATGACCACACTATTTATGTAAATTGACGGATTTCGCGTTCATTTTTGCATTTTCGTGTCGCTTTTCCATTTTCATGCCTGATTCATAACTGTCGGAGTTAACACAAGGATGCGATTAACGACGAAATTTTCAGCTTTTGTGACTTTGCTCACAGGGTTAACGATCTTCGTGACGCTGATCGGCTGCTCGCTGAGTTTCTACAATGCGATCCAATATAAGTTCACTAGTCGTGTCCAGGCCGTCGCGACGGCGATCGACACGCACCTGGTTTCTAAAGATTTTGTCACCTTAACGCCGCAAATAGACGAGCTGATGGTGTCGGTTGATATCGTTCGCGTTGAGCTGCTGCAGGGGGAAAGCAAGGTTTATAGCCATTCCCGCACCAGCAGTTATCGCCCGGCGGGAACAAATAATCTGTACCGTGAGATCACCGTCCCTTTGCTCAAGCATCCGGGGATGTCGCTGCGCCTGGTGTATCAGGATCCGATGGGCAATTATTTCCATTCGCTGATGACCACCGCACCGCTCACACTGTCGATTGGTTTTATTATCCTGATGTTATTTTTGTCGGTGCGCTGGCTACAGCGCCAGCTTTCCGGGCAGGAACTGTTGGAGATTCGTTCCACGCGGATCCTTAACGGTGAACGTGGGCCGAATGTGCGGGGAACCGTGTATGAATGGCCGGCGCGCACCAGCAGTGCGCTCGATATGCTGCTCACCGAAATTCAAAGCGCTCGCGAGCAGCGCAGCAGGCTGGATACGCTTATCCGATCGTATGTGGCGCAGGATACAAAAACCGGGCTCAGCAATCGTCTGTTTTTTGACAATCAACTGGCGACGCTGCTGGAAGATCAGGAGAAAGTGGGCGCCCACGGCGTGGTAATGATGGTGCGTTTGCCGGACTTTACGCTTTTGCGCGACAGTTGGGGGGGGGATCTTGCGGAAGAACAAATCTCGGCGCTGGTCAATTTATTATCGACCTTTATTGCGCGTTATCCTGGGGCGCTGTTGGCGCGCTACCACCGTAGCGATTTTGCCATCCTGCTGCCGCACCGCACCTTGAAAGAGGCGGAAAGCATCGCTGGGCAGTTGTTAAAAGCGGTCGATGCCCTTCCGACTAACAAAAAAATTGATCGTGCCGATATGATTCATATTGGCATTTGCGTCTGTCGCAGCGGCCAGTCCGCTGAACAGGTGATGGAGCACGCTGAAGCGGCAACCCGGAACTCGGTATTACAGGGCGGGAACAGTTGGTCAGTTTATGATGACTCGCTGCCGGAAAAAGGTCGGGGTAATGTGCGCTGGCGCACGCTCATTGAGCAGATGCTCAGTCGGGGCGGTCCAAGGCTCTATCAGAAACCCGCGGTCACCCATGAAGGACGAGTACACCATCGGGAATTAATGTGCCGCATTTTTGATGGCAGTGAAGAGGTTATCTCGGCGGAATATATGCCGATGGTGCTGCAATTTGGCCTGGCGGAAGAATATGATCGTTTGCAGATTAGCCGTCTGATCTTGTTATTGGGATATTGGCCGCAGGAAAGTCTGGCGATCCAGACGACGGTTGAGTCACTTATTCGACCGCGTTTTCAGCGTTGGCTGCGTGATACCTTGATGCAGTGCGAAAAATCGCTGCGAAAACGCATAATTATTGAACTTGCTGAGGCAGATGTTTGTCAACACATCAGCCGGTTACAGCCCGTTATCCGTTTGATGGATGCGCTGGGTGTCCGCATTGCCGTGACGCAGGCGGGGTTGACGCTGGTGAGTACCAGCTGGATTAAAGAACTCAATGTCGAGCTCTTGAAGCTTCATCCAGGTCTGGTGAGAAACATTGATAAACGTACGGAGAACCAGCTGTTGGTTCAGAGCCTGGTGGAGGCCTGCTCAGGAACGCCAACGCAGGTGTATGCCACTGGCGTTCGTTCGCGTAGTGAGTGGCGTACGCTGACAGAACGTGGAGTCGCGGGTGGGCAAGGGGATTTTTTTGCCGCATCACAGCCACTTGACACAAATGTGAAAAAATATTCGCAAAGATACTCGGTTTAACCTGCCGTTTAATTTGTTTTCACGTAGAATAACGCGCGTTGTGCCTTCTGGGGGTGTGCTTGTCTGCTCGCCAGAATGTAACAGCAAACATGCAGGTGAATGACCTTTGACAGGTTGCAAACAAAAGCGAGGAGTGCTGCTGATTTTTTCAGCCCTGATGGACTCAGGCCGGTTTTGTAACAAAGGAAACGAACTGCACTAATTTTCACCGTAGCAGATGATTTTTCCGCCTTGTCGCTGCTGCGTGTGGTTGGTAAAGTAAGCGGATTTTGTTTTCCGCCCCAGCTTTCAGGATTATCCCTTAGTATGTTGAAAAAATTTCGTGGCATGTTTTCCAATGACCTGTCCATTGACCTGGGTACCGCGAATACCCTTATTTATGTAAAAGGACAAGGCATCGTATTGAATGAGCCTTCTGTTGTGGCCATTCGACAGGATCGTGCCGGTTCGCCGAAAAGCGTGGCCGCAGTAGGTCATGATGCGAAGCAGATGCTGGGTCGTACGCCGGGCAACATTGCTGCAATTCGCCCAATGAAAGACGGCGTTATCGCTGACTTCTTCGTGACTGAAAAAATGCTTCAGCACTTTATCAAACAAGTGCACAGCAATAGCTTTATGCGCCCAAGCCCGCGCGTGCTGGTGTGTGTGCCGGTTGGCGCAACGCAGGTTGAACGTCGTGCCATTCGTGAGTCTGCTCAGGGTGCCGGTGCGCGTGAAGTATTCCTGATTGAAGAGCCGATGGCGGCAGCGATCGGTGCAGGTCTGCCTGTTTCCGAAGCAACCGGTTCTATGGTTGTGGATATCGGTGGTGGTACCACTGAAGTTGCTGTTATCTCCCTGAACGGCGTCGTTTACTCCTCCTCCGTACGTATTGGTGGTGACCGTTTCGATGAAGCCATCATTAATTATGTGCGTCGTAACTATGGTTCCCTGATCGGCGAAGCGACCGCTGAACGTATCAAACACGAAATCGGATCGGCTTACCCGGGCGACGAAGTGCTTGAGATCGAAGTGCGCGGCCGTAACCTGGCTGAAGGCGTTCCACGTGGCTTTACCCTGAACTCTAACGAGATTCTGGAAGCGCTGCAGGAACCGCTGACTGGTATCGTCAGCGCGGTCATGGTTGCCCTGGAACAATGTCCGCCAGAACTGGCGTCTGACATCTCCGAGCGCGGTATGGTGTTAACCGGCGGTGGTGCACTGCTGCGTAACCTTGACCGTCTGTTAATGGAAGAGACCGGTATTCCAGTCGTTGTTGCTGAAGATCCGCTGACCTGTGTGGCGCGCGGCGGCGGCAAGGCGCTGGAAATGATCGATATGCACGGCGGCGACCTGTTCAGCGAAGAGTAATCGGATACCGGCAGGGTTAACATCCGATTGCCCTGCCGAATCTGATACGAGAATACGCAAACTTATGAAGCCAATTTTTAGCCGTGGCCCGTCGCTACAGATTCGCCTTATTCTGGCGGTGCTGGTGGCGCTCGGCGTTATTATTGCCGACAGCCGCCTGGGTATGTTTAGTCAAATCCGAACATACATGGATACCGCCGTCAGTCCTTTCTACTTTATTTCTAATGGTCCCCGTGAATTACTCGATGGCGTGTCGCAAACGCTGGCCTCGCGTGACCAACTTGAACTTGAAAACCGGGCGCTGCGTCAGGAACTGCTGCTGAAAAACAGTGAACTGCTGATGCTGGGGCAATATAAACAGGAGAACGCGCGCTTGCGCGAGCTGCTGGGATCGCCGCTGCGCCAGGATGAACAAAAGATGGTGACTCAGGTCATCTCAACGGTTAATGACCCTTACAGCGATCAGGTAGTTATCGACAAGGGTAGCGTGAACGGTGTCTATGAAGGGCAGCCGGTCATCAGCGACAAAGGCGTTGTGGGCCAGGTTGTTGCCGTGGCGAAACTGACCAGTCGCGTGCTGCTGATTTGTGATGCCACCCATGCGCTGCCAATCCAGGTATTGCGTAACGATATCCGCGTGATTGCTGCCGGTAACGGCTGTACGGACGATCTGCAGCTCGAGCATCTGCCGGCCAATACCGACATTCGCGTTGGCGACGTGCTGGTAACCTCCGGTCTGGGCGGCCGCTTCCCTGAAGGCTATCCGGTTGCCGTGGTCTCTTCCGTTAAACTGGACACTCAGCGTGCTTACACCGTGATTCAGGCGCGTCCGACGGCAGGGTTACAGCGTTTGCGTTATCTGCTGCTGTTGTGGGGGGCGGATCGTAATGGTGCCAATCCGATGACGCCGGAAGAAGTGCATCGCGTAGCCAATGAACGTCTGATGCAAATGATGCCGCAGGTCCTGCCTGCACCGGACGCGATGGGCCCGCCTGCGCCCGTTCCTGCACCAGCGACTGGCGTGACGCCGACGCCTGCAACGACAACGCCGCCAGCACCTTCTCCGCGTAAGCCGGGAGGGCAGTAAGTGGCAAGCTATCGTAGTCAGGGGCGCTGGGTTATTTGGCTCTCGTTCTTTATTGCACTCTTACTGCAAGTCATGCCCTGGCCGGACGACATTCTTGTTTACCGGCCAAACTGGGTGCTGCTCATCTTGTTGTATTGGATCCTGGCACTGCCGCATCGCGTAAATGTGGGCACAGGATTTGTGGTGGGTGCCATACTGGATCTTATTAGCGGCTCTACGCTTGGCGTGCGGGCTCTGTCGATGAGTATCATTGCCTACCTGGTTGCGCTGAAATTCCAGCTATTCCGTAACCTGGCGCTCTGGCAACAGGCGCTGGTGGTCATGTTGTTATCACTGGTCGTGGATATTATTGTTTTCTGGGCCGAGTTTTTAGTGATCAACGTCTCTTTCAGACCTGAAGTGTTCTGGAGTAGTGTAGTCAATGGTGTGCTTTGGCCATGGCTATTTTTACTGATGCGTAAAGTCCGCCAGCAGTTTGCGGTGCAATAAGGTTGATATGAATACTCTGTATCTGGCTTCAGGCTCCCCACGCCGTCAGGAATTATTGACTCAGTTGGGTGTAACGTTTGAGCGACTGGTTCCGGGAATTGAGGAACAGCGGCATCCGCAAGAGAGCGCGCAGCAGTATGTTGTTCGCCTGGCGCGCGAGAAGGCGCAGGCAGGCGTTGCGCTGGCTGCACGAGATTTGCCGGTACTGGGGGCAGATACCATTGTCATCCTGAATGGCGAAGTGCTGGAAAAACCGCACGACGCCGCGCATGCGGCCGCAATGCTGCATAAGCTGTCAGGCAAAACACATCAGGTGATGACGGCGGTGGCACTAGCCGATCGTCAGCACCGTCTGGACTGCCTGGTGGTCACGGACGTCACGTTCAGAGCACTAACAGATGAGGACATCGCCGGCTATGTCGCCAGCGGTGAACCGATGGATAAAGCAGGTGCATACGGTATTCAAGGGTTGGGTGGCTGTTTTGTCAGGAAGATAAATGGCAGCTATCACGCCGTGGTCGGCTTACCGCTGGTAGAAACGTATGAGTTGCTGAGCAATTTTAACGCACTGCGTGAAAAAAGGGATAAACATGACGGCTGAATTGTTGGTAAACGTAACGCCCTCGGAAACACGCGTGGCGTACATTGATGGCGGTATTCTGCAGGAAATTCATATTGAACGTGAGGCGCGACGCGGAATCGTAGGCAATATCTACAAAGGTCGTGTAAGTCGTGTACTTCCGGGTATGCAGGCGGCTTTTGTAGATATTGGGCTGGATAAAGCCGCTTTTCTTCATGCTTCAGACATCATGCCGCACACCGAATGCGTGGCGGGTGAAGAACAGAAGCAGTTCACCGTGCGCGACATTTCCGAACTGGTTCGTCAGGGTCAGGATCTGATGGTGCAGGTGGTCAAAGATCCGCTGGGCACCAAGGGCGCTCGCCTGACGACAGACATCACGCTGCCTTCCCGTTACCTGGTCTTTATGCCTGGTGCTTCGCACGTTGGGGTTTCCCAGCGTATCGAAAGCGAAACCGAGCGTGAACGCCTGAAAAAAGTGGTGGCGGATTACTGCGATGAGCAGGGCGGATTTATTATTCGCACGGCTGCAGAAGGCGTGTGCGAGGACGATCTGGCCTCAGATGCGGCGTATCTCAAGCGTGTCTGGACCAAAGTCATGGAGCGCAAAAAACGCCCGCAAACCCGTTACCAGATGTACGGCGAGCTGGCGCTGGCGCAACGCGTGTTGCGTGATTTTGCTGATGCTCAGCTCGACAGGATCCGCGTGGACTCCCGTCTGACCTACGAAGCGTTACTGGAGTTTACAGCAGAATACATCCCTGAGATGACCAGCAAGCTGGAACATTACAGTGGACGACAGCCCATTTTCGATCTCTTTGATGTGGAAAATGAAATTCAGCGTGCGCTGGAACGCAAGGTTGAGCTGAAATCCGGCGGCTATTTGATTATCGATCAAACCGAAGCCATGACCACCGTGGATATCAATACCGGTGCGTTCGTTGGGCATCGTAATCTCGATGACACCATCTTTAATACCAATATTGAAGCTACGCAGGCGATTGCGCGTCAGCTGCGTCTGCGTAACCTGGGCGGCATTATCATTATCGATTTTATCGACATGAGTAATGAAGATCACCGCCGCCGGGTGCTGCACTCTTTGGAGCAGGCGCTGAGTAAAGATCGCGTTAAAACCAGCATTAACGGCTTTTCACAGCTGGGGCTGGTGGAGATGACGCGTAAGCGCACGCGTGAAAGCGTGGAGCATGTGCTATGCAACGAGTGCCCGACCTGCCACGGACGCGGTACGGTCAAAACGGTCGAAACCGTATGCTATGAAATTATGCGGGAGATCGTGCGTGTCCATCATGCTTACGACTCCGATCGTTTCCTGGTCTATGCTTCTCCGGCCGTGGCGGAAGCCCTGAAAGGTGAAGAGTCACACGCGCTGGCGGAAGTGGAAATTTTTGTCGGTAAGCAGGTTAAAGTACAAATTGAACCGCTCTATAACCAAGAGCAGTTCGACGTCGTTATGATGTAGTTAACCACCTGATGGCGATACCTTGTAGGCCGGATAAGGCGTTCACGCCGCCATCCGGCAAAACGATTTTGTGAGTCACATTTTTTGGCAGACAAGGAGAGATGCGTGAGGCGATTGCCGGGGATTTTACTGCTCACTGGAGCCGCGCTCGTCGTCATCGCAGCGCTACTGGTTAGTGGCCTGCGCCTTGCGTTGCCGCATCTCGATAGCTGGCGGCCTGCGATCCTCAGTAAAATTGAGTCGGCCACCGGTATGACCGTTTCTGCCAGCCAGCTCACCGCCAACTGGCAGAATTTTGGCCCCACCCTTGAAGCCCGCGATATCCACACTCAGCTTAGCGACGGCGGCGAATTCTCGGTCAAACGCGTCACGCTGGCGCTGGATGTCTGGCAAAGCTTGCTGCACATGCGCTGGCAGTTTCGCGATCTCACCTTCTGGCAACTGCATTTACGCACTAATACGCCTATCCAGCGCAGCAACAATGACGATGGAGTCGAACCCGGCCGCGTCAGCGATCTGTTTTTACGTCAGTTCGATCACTTCGATCTCCGCGACAGCCAAATCAGTTTCTTGACCCTCTCTGGTCAGCGCGCGGAGCTGGCGATCCCCCAGCTTACCTGGCTGAACGGAAAAAACAGGCACCGCGCCGAAGGTCAGGTTAGCCTCTCCAGCCTGACCGGGCAGCACGGTATCATGCAGGTGCGGATGGATCTGCGTGATGACGAAGGGCTACTGAACAATGGCCGGGTCTGGCTACAGGCCGATGACATTGACGTCAAACCGTGGCTGGGGAAATGGATGCAGGATAACGTCGCGCTGCAAACGGCACGCTTTAGCCTGGAAGGGTGGATGACGCTCAGCAAAGGTGAAATTTCCAGTGGTGATGTCTGGCTGAAGAAAGGCGGGGCAAGCTGGAAAGGTGACAACAATACGCACACGCTGTCTGTTGATAACCTGACCGCACAGATCAGCCGCGAACAGCCTGGCTGGGTGTTCGCGATCCCGGATACGCGTATCACGATGGATGACAAACCCTGGCCGAGTGGCGCGCTCACCCTGGCCTGGATCCCCGAGCAGGAAGTCGGGGGCGAGAATAACAAACGCAGCGACGAGCTGCGCATTCGAGCCAGTAACCTCGAACTGGCGGGTCTGGAAGGGCTACGCCCCATGGCGGCAAAGCTCTCCCCAGCGTTGGGTGACATCTGGCGGGCCACGCAGCCGAGCGGCAAGATAGATACGCTGGCGCTGGATATCCCATTACAGGCGACAGAAAAAACGCGCTTCCAGTCCTCGTGGACCGATCTGGCCTGGAAACAGTGGAAGCTGTTACCAGGCGCCGAGCATTTCTCTGGTACGCTTGCCGGTAGCGTGGAGAACGGTGCGCTTACCGTCTCGATGAAGCAGGCAAAAATGCCATATGAAACCGTCTTCCGTGCGCCGCTGGAAATAGAAGACGGCGTTGCGACGCTAAGCTGGCTGAAGAACGACAAAGGTTTTCAACTGGATGGGCGGAATATTGATGTTAAAGCCAAAGCCGTCCATGCGCGCGGCGGTTTTCGCTATCTCCAACCTGCCGGAGATGAACCGTGGTTGGGCATTCTGGCGGGGATCAGCACCGATGACGGTTCTCAGGCCTGGCGTTATTTCCCGGAAAACCTGATGGGTAAAGACCTGGTCGATTACCTTAGCGGTGCGATTCAGGGCGGTGAAGCGGATAACGCCACGCTGGTGTACGGCGGGAATCCGCGTTTGTTCCCGTATCCACATAATGAAGGTCAGTTTCAGGTACTGGTGCCGCTGCGCAATGCCAAATTTGCTTTCCAGCCTGACTGGCCAGCGCTTACCAATCTTAACATTGAGCTGAACTTCATTAATAACGGCCTGTGGATGAAGACCGACAGCGTCAATTTAGGTGGGGTGAGAGCCAGCAACCTGACGGCCAATATTCCCGACTACGCAAAAGAAAAGTTGCTGATTGATGCCGACATTAATGGTCCTGGCAAGGCGGTCGGACCGTATTTTGACGAGACACCGCTGAAGGACTCACTGGGCGCCACGCTGGAGCAGCTCCAGATTGACGGCGATGTGAATGCTCGCTTACATCTGGATATCCCCTTTGATGGCTCGCTGGTGACCGCCAAAGGTGATGTTAACCTGCGCAATAACAGCCTGTTTATTAAGCCACTCGACAGTACATTAAAGAACCTGAACGGCAAATTTAGCTTTATCAACGGCTCACTTCAAAGCGAGCCGATGACGGCCAACTGGTTTAATCAGCCGCTGAACGTCGACTTTTCCACCACCGAGGGAGCTAAAGCCTATCAGGTTGCAGTGAATCTGAACGGCGACTGGCAGCCAACCCGCATGGGCATCCTGCCAACGCAGGTGAACGAGGCCTTAGGCGGCAGCGTAGCGTGGAATGGCAAAGTGGGTATCGATCTTCCGTACCATGCCGGGGCGACCTACAGCATTGAGCTTAAAGGTGACCTGAAGAATGTAAGCAGTCACTTACCTGCGCCGCTGAATAAAGCGGCCGGCGAGTCTCTGCCATTGAACGTGAAGGCCGACGGCAACCTGCGCAGCTTCGATTTGACGGGCAACGCGGGGCCTAAAAATCACTTTAACAGCCACTGGCTGTTGAATCAGAAACTGACCCTTGATCGTGCTATCTGGGCTTCTGAAAGCCGCACGGTTCCTGACCTGCCCGAGCAGCAAGGTATTGAGCTCAATCTGCCGCCAATGGACGGTGCGCAATGGCTGGCACTGTTTAACAAAGGCGCGGCGGACAGCGTGGGCACCAATGCGAACTTCCCGCAGCGCATAACGGTACGCACGCCGTCGCTATCGTTGGGCGGTCAGCAGTGGAACAATCTCAGTATTGTGTCTGAGCCTTCGTCGAATGGCAGTAAAGTGCAGGCGCAGGGGCGTGAGATCAACGCGACGTTGGCGATGCGCAATAACGCACCGTGGCTGGCAAACGTGAAGTATCTCTATTACAACCCGAGCGCCGCGAAACCCGCACCGAACGCCACGCCGGCCTCGCCGTTTTCCGCGATCAACAACGTCAGCTTCCGTGGCTGGCCGGACGTTCAACTGCGCTGCGAAGAGTGCTGGATGTGGGGGCAGAAATACGGGCGTATTGACGCCGATGTCGCGATTAAAGGCGATACACTGACCCTGGATAACGGACTGCTGGATACGGGCTTTGCCAGACTGACCCTCGACGGTGAATGGGTTAACGCACCGGGTAATGTGCGCACCTCGCTGAAGGGAAAACTCAACGGTAATAAAATTGATTCTGCGGCCGGTTTCTTTGGCGTATCGACCCCGATCCACAACTCCTCGTTTAACGTTGAGTACGATTTACACTGGCGTAACCCGCCCTGGGATCCGGATGAAGCGTCACTAAATGGTATTTTGCGCACCCGTCTGGGCAAAGGTGAGCTTACTGAACTCAGCACCGGACATGCGGGGCAGTTGCTGCGCCTGCTGAGCTTTGATGCGTTGCTGCGTAAACTGCGTTTCGATTTTAGCGATACGTTTAACGAGGGCTTCTATTTTGACTCCATTCGCAGTACGGCGTGGATCAAAGATGGCGTGATGCATACCGACGATACATTGGTGGATGGTCTGGAAGCCGATATCGCCATGAAAGGCTCGGTCAATCTGGTGCGCCGTGAGCTGAATATGGAAGCCGTGGTCGCGCCGGAAATTTCTGCCACCGTGGGAGTTGCCGCCGCATTTGCCGTTAACCCGATTGTCGGCGCGGCGGTGTTTGCCGCCAGTAAAGTCCTGGGGCCGCTGTGGAGCAAAGTCTCGATTCTGCGCTATCGCATCACTGGTCCGGTCGATAAACCGCAGATTAACGAAGTTCTGCGCCAGCCGCGTAAAGAAAGCCAGCAATGATTTGACGGGGGCGAGTAATTGCCCCAATCTCAGTAAATATGATCTTCTTACCGCTGTTTTACAGCGGCAACTAATGAGTAGCAAAACGATGAGTCTGAACCTGGTAAGTGAACAATTGCTAGCGGCGAATGGCCTGAAACATCAGGACCTGTTTGCCATTCTGGGCCAACTGGCCGAACGCCGTCTTGATTACGGCGATCTCTATTTTCAGTCGAGCTATCACGAATCCTGGGTTTTAGAAGACCGCATCATTAAAGATGGTTCTTACAACATCGATCAGGGCGTTGGTGTGCGTGCCATCAGCGGCGAAAAAACCGGGTTTGCCTATGCGGACCAGATAAGTCTGCTGGCGCTGGAGCAAAGTGCTCTTGCTGCCCGTACTATTGTGCGCGACAACGGTGATGGCAAAGTGAAAACGCTGGGTGCAGTAGAGCATCAGGCGCTTTATACCTCACTTGATCCGTTGCAGAGCATGAGCCGTGAAGAGAAGCTGGATATTCTGCGTCGCGTTGATAAGGTCGCGCGTGCCGCCGACAAACGTGTGCAAGAAGTGACCGCTAGCTTGACCGGCGTTTATGAGCTGATTCTGGTTGCGGCGACTGACGGTACGTTGGCGGCGGATGTTCGTCCTCTGGTGCGCCTGTCCGTTAGCGTGCAGGTTGAAGATGACGGTAAGCGTGAACGTGGCGCTAGCGGCGGTGGTGGTCGTTTTGGCTATGACTATTTCCTCGCCTCCCTTGACGGCGAAGTCCGTGCCGATGCATGGGCGAAAGAAGCCGTGCGCATGGCGCTGGTGAATCTCTCCGCGGTAGCCGCGCCAGCAGGCGCACTGCCGGTCGTGCTGGGTGCAGGCTGGCCGGGCGTGCTGCTGCACGAAGCGGTCGGTCATGGCCTTGAAGGTGACTTCAATCGTCGTGGGACATCAGTCTTTAGCGGCCACATGGGTGAGCTGGTGGCATCTGAGCTGTGCACCATTGTGGATGACGGCACGATGGCGGATCGCCGTGGTTCAGTGGCTATTGATGATGAAGGTACGCCAGGCCAGTACAATGTCCTGATTGAAAACGGTATTCTGAAAGGCTATATGCAGGACAAGCTGAACGCGCGTCTGATGGGTGTAGCGCCGACCGGTAACGGACGTCGTGAATCTTACGCACATTTGCCAATGCCGCGTATGACCAATACCTATATGCTGCCGGGTAAATCTACGCCGCAGGAAATTATTGAGTCCGTTGAATACGGTATTTACGCTCCGAACTTCGGCGGCGGTCAGGTGGACATCACGTCCGGGAAGTTTGTGTTCTCAACGTCTGAAGCGTATCTGATTGAAAACGGTAAAGTGACCAAGCCGGTGAAAGGTGCGACGCTGATCGGCTCCGGCATTGAAGCGATGCAGCAGGTTTCGATGGTGGGTAATGACCTGAAACTGGATAACGGCGTCGGCGTTTGCGGTAAAGAAGGGCAGAGTCTGCCAGTGGGCGTGGGTCAGCCGACGTTGAAGGTAGATAGCCTTACCGTAGGCGGTACCGCGTAACTGTACATGCCGGATGGCAACGCTTCGCGTTTTATCCGGCCTACATATCTGCACCGACCGTAGGCCCGGTAAGCGAAGCGCCACCGGGCATGTTTATTTCTCTTTACCCCTGCCGTACATCCCCTGAAACAACTGCGCCACATCGACAAAATAATCCGTGAGAGAGTTAATCACGACCTGCACCTTGAGCGGCAGCTTGTCTTTTTCGGTATACAGCGCGTAAACCGGACGTGGATCTGACTGGTAGCGGGGCAGCAGGATCTCCAATTCACCACGATTGATCTCATTGATCACCCACATCAGCGGGACATAGGCAATCCCCGCACCTGCGGCCAGCCAACGCACCAGCGTCATGGGATCGTTGGTTACGAAGCGTCCCTGCGGGATCAGGCGGGTTGAAATCCCTTCCGGGGCAATAAGCTCAAATTCATTATCTGGACGCACGCTGTATTCCAGCCACGAATGGTTGCTGAGATCGGCGGGTTTTTCCGGGATGCCAAACTGGGCGAGATAGCTTTTAGCGGCACAAACCACCATTGGCATCGTCCCCAGACGACGTGAAAAAAGACTGGAGTCCTGGAGAGCGCCCACACGGATAACCACGTCCAGACCGTCAGCAATTAAGTCCGGGGCCGGGATGCCGGTGACCAGATTGACCGCCAGTCCGGGGTACTCTTTCAGCATTTTTGCGGTCAGTCCGGCGAGGACATTTTGTGCCATGGTTGAAGAACAGCCGATCCGCAGTGTACCGATCGGCGTGTTGTTAAACGCATAGAGCTGCTCATGAACGTCCTGCACTTCGTGCAGCATGCGACGGCAGCCCTGATAATAAATTTTTCCGGCCTCGGTCAGCCCAATGCTGCGTGTACTGCGGTTTAGCAGCTTAACCTGCAGTTCATCTTCCAGTTTTGATACCGTCTGGCTTATCGATGAAACGCTCATTTGCAGTTGTCTGGCTGCGGCAGTGAAGGAGCCAAACTCGACGACTTTGGCGAACACCGACATACGTTTTAATCGTTCCATTGTTCACTCTGGCTTAAAAGTGATTTAGATCACATAATATAGATAACAGCATAACAGTTACGTTAATATATTATTATTCAAATAACAGCTATGTCGCTCTCGCCTGGCTCATCCTTGCCCTTCTCTGCGGTGACATACGCTCAATAAACGATCGCCCGCACTCTCTTAAGCTACCAAGGTCAACATGAGTCTGTTTCCCGTTATCGTGGTGTTTGGTCTTTCCTTCCCACCGATTTTTTTCGAGTTACTTTTGTCACTGGCGATTTTCTGGCTGGTGCGCCGGGTGCTGGTTCCAACTGGCATCTATGATTTTGTCTGGCATCCGGCTCTGTTTAACACCGCGCTGTATTGCTGTCTGTTCTATCTAATAACGCGCCTGTTCGTTTGAGGTTGAAGTGAAAACACTAACAAGAAAACTCTCCCGTACGGCCATGACTCTCGTACTGGTCATTCTGGCTTTTATCGCTATTTTCCGCGCATGGGTCTATTACACCGAGTCGCCGTGGACGCGTGATGCGCGTTTTAGTGCCGAGGTTGTTGCTATCGCCCCGGACGTCGCGGGCCTGATTACTCACGTTAACGTGCATGATAACCAGCTGGTGAAAAAGGATCAGGTCCTGTTCACCATCGACCAACCGCGCTATAAAAAAGCCCTCGAACAAGCCGAAGCGGACGTCGCCTATTATCAGGTCCTGGCGCAGGAAAAACGCCAGGAAGCGGGGCGTCGTAACCGTCTTGGCGTTCAGGCCATGTCCCGCGAAGAGATTGACCAGTCGAATAACGTGCTGCAAACCGTATTACATCAGCTGGCGAAGGCGCAGGCGACCCGCGATCTGGCAAAACTCGATCTTGAACGTACGGTCATCCGTGCGCCAGCCGACGGTTGGGTGACGAACCTTAACGTCTATTCCGGGGAGTTTATTACCCGTGGTTCGACGGCGGTGGCGCTGGTTAAACAGCATTCTTTCTACGTGCTGGCTTATATGGAAGAGACCAAGCTGGAAGGTGTGCGTCCGGGTTACCGCGCTGAAATTACGCCGCTTGGCAGCAACAAGGTTTTGAAAGGTACCGTTGATAGCGTGGCGGCGGGCGTGACGAATGCCAGCAGTACGCAGGATGCGAAAGGCATGGCGACCATTGACTCCAACCTTGAATGGGTGCGACTGGCTCAGCGTGTGCCAGTACGCGTCCGTCTTGATGACCAGCAGGGAACGCTGTGGCCAGCCGGGACCACGGCGACTGTGGTCATTACCGGGAAGCAGGATCGCGATGCCAGCCAGGAGTCCTTCTTCCGTAAAATGGCGCACCGTCTGCGCGAGTTCGGTTAATTGCGATGGGCATTTTCTCCATTGCCAATCAGCATATCCGCTTTGCGTTAAAACTGGCATGCGCCATTGTGCTGGCGCTGTTCGTTGGCTTTCATTTTCAGCTTGAGACCCCGCGATGGGCGGTGTTGACCGCAGCGATTGTGGCAGCAGGCCCCGCTTTTGCGGCGGGCGGAGAACCTTATTCGGGTGCGATCCGCTATCGTGGGATGCTGCGTATTATCGGGACGTTTATCGGCTGTATTGCGGCACTGGTGATTATCATCAGCATGATCCGTGCGCCGCTGCTGATGATCCTCGTGTGCTGTGTCTGGGCCGGTTTTTGTACCTGGATCTCTTCGCTGGTGAAGATCGAGAACTCCTATGCCTGGGGGCTTTCGGGTTATACGGCGCTGATTATCGTCATTACTATCCAGGCTGAGCCTCTGCTGACACCGCAATTTGCCCTCGAGCGCTGCAGCGAGATTGTGATCGGTATTGTCTGCGCAATTGTTGCTGATCTGCTCTTTTCTCCCCGCTCGGTGAAACAAGAAATTGACGTTGAACTGGACAGCCTTCTGGTGGCGCAGTATCGGCTTATGCAACTGTGTATTAAGCATGGTGACAGTGAAGAAGTGGACAAAGCCTGGGGCGATTTAGTTCGTCGGACTGCGGCGCTGGAAGGCATGCGCAGTAACCTGAATATGGAGTCCTCACGCTGGGGGCGCGCCAACCGCAGGCTCAAAGCGCTAAACACGCTGTCACTGACGTTGATTACCCAATCCTGTGAAACCTATCTTATCCAGAACACGCGTCCGGAACTGATTACGGATACCTTCCGTGAGCTGTTCGATACACCGGTGGAAACCGTGCAGGATGTGCATAAACAACTGAAGCGCATGCGCCGGGTGATGGTCTGGACCGGCGAGCGCGAAACGCCGGTGACCCTTTATAGTTGGGCCAGTGCGGCAACCCGTTACCTGCTGCTGAAACGTGGGGTGGTTAGCAACACGAAAATCAGCGCTACGGAAGAAGAGATCCTGCAGGGCGAGCCGGTGGTGAAAGTGGAATCCGCCGAACGCCACCATGCGATGGTCAACTTCTGGCGCACCACGCTGTCCTGCGTGCTGGGCACCTTGTTCTGGCTGTGGACTGGCTGGACGTCGGGTAGCGGCGCAATGGTGATGATTGCGGTGGTGACCTCACTGGCGATGCGTTTACCCAACCCGCGGATGGTGGCAATCGACTTTATTTACGGCACGCTGGCGGCGTTACCGCTGGGTGCGCTCTACTTTCTGGTGATCATCCCCAATACGCAGCAAAGTATGTTGTTACTGTGCCTGAGCCTGGCGGTGCTGGGGTTCTTTCTGGGCATCGAGGTGCAGAAGCGACGTCTGGGCTCAATGGGCGCGCTGGCCAGTACCATTAACATCATCGTGCTGGATAACCCGATGACCTTCCACTTTAGCCAGTTCCTCGACAGTGCGCTTGGGCAGATTGTCGGATGCGTGTTGGCGTTTCTGGTGATCTTACTGGTGCGTGATAACTCGCGTGACAGAACTGGTCGTGTGCTGCTTAATCAGTTCGTGTCGGCGGCAGTTTCAGCGATGACCACCAATGTGGTTCGCCGCAAAGAAAACCATCTCCCGGCGCTTTACCAGCAGCTCTTTTTGCTGATGAACAAATTCCCCGGTGACCTGGCGAAGTTTCGTCTGGCGCTGACGATGATCATCGCACACCAGCGTCTGCGCGATGCACCGGTACCGGTAAACGAGGATTTATCCGCCTTTCATCGTCAACTGCGACGTACTGCCGATCACATCATATCCGCAGGGAACGACGACAAACGCCGACGCTACTTTAGCCAATTGCTGGAGGAGCTTGATGTCTATCAGGAGAAGTTAACCCTCTGGCAAGCGCCGCCTCAGGTGACGGAGCCGGTGAAGCGACTCACCGGTATGCTCCACAAATACCAGCATGCACTGACCAGCAGTTAAGACTGATAAACCGACGCCAGAAGCATGGCTATACTTACCTGATGTGCGGGAATCCCTGCATAGAGAGCCTGTAGAGCGACTGGCGTTGGGGTGGTAGCTATAGATGAACATCTATACATTTGATTTTGACGAGATTGAAGAACAGGGTGATTTTTACCGCGAGTTTACGCGGGCATTCGGCCTTGCTCGGGAAAAGGTAAGCGATCTCGATTCACTGTGGGAGGTAGTGATGGGCGACGTTCTACCTCTGCCGCTGGAGATTGAGTTTGTCCATTTACCGGACAAACAACGCCGACGCTACGGAGCGCTGATTTTGCTGTTTGATGAAGCAGAAGAAGAGCTGGAAGGGCAATTACGCTTTAACGTCCGTCATTCAATGTAAGGCATAAAAAAGCCCCCGACAGGCGGGGGCAAGTCGTCTCGGACCAGACGACGAGGGTTTATTTGTACAGTTCAGCGGTTGCGTGCCAATGCGCGCCTTCACGCAGTTCGGTCACGCGGTAGCTGCTGGCGCCTGCTTTTTCAGCTTTGGCGACGATTTCCTGACGCATATCCATCGGTGAGCTGCCAATCTGAGAAACAGAGATGGTACCCATGGATTGCAAATTCTGTGCTTCTTGTGTGTTCACCTGATTAACCGCCGCACTGGCGCCAAAAGAGAGAACGGAAAGAAGGCTTAAGGTTGCAACAGTCGTTTTGATTTTCATGATATTTACCTCGTCGAATTCTTTTATTGGGGTCTTCGTTTCGTGACCCTCATCACAAAATCAAGTATACACTAATCACTCAATAAATTAATACCACGCTAATGGTTTCTGCTGTAATTAAGTGTTAAAAAATGTTGTTTTAATAACTTATTGGAATTAAAAACGAATAATTGAACTCATTATTTTAAAAAATACAGTAAATTCATGGTGATAGTTAATTTCGCAATTTGTGCGTTTTTATTTCGAGGTATTCACTGTGTGAATGTTTTTGGATGGTGAAACGCACTATTTGTTAAATGACAGGCAGAAGAAAAGAGAGGTCAGGAGTCAGAAAGAAAGGTTTTTCCCCGCCACGCGATGCGACGGGGAGGGGATCACAGCTCTTGTTCGAACAGTTCCAGAATAGCTTCGTACAGATCTTTTACCGAGAACCCCATCGCCGGAGTGGTGAAGATGGTATCGTCGCCCGCAATAGTGCCGAGGATACCTTCTGCTTTACCCAGTGAATCCAGCAGACGTGCAATCAACTGTGCGGCGCCTGGGCTGGTATGAATGACCACCACGGCATCGTTGTAGTCAATGTCCAGCACCAGATTTTTCAGTGGACTGGAGGTCGTCGGAACCCCCAATTCAGCCGGAAGGCAGTACACCATCTCCATTTTGGCATTGCGGGTACGCACAGCACCAAACTTGGTCAGCATGCGTGAAACTTTGGACTGGTTGATATTATCAAAGCCCTGATCCTGCAATGCGAGGACGATTTCACCCTGAGAGCTGAATTTTTCTTCTTTGAGAAGCGCTTTAAACGCCTTTACTAATTCTTCTTGTTTAGCCGAGCTTCGCATAAGTCACCCGTAATATGGCGGTAGAAACAACATTATTGTGCATACAGATGAATTTTTATGCAAACGGTCTGCCTCATTCGAGGCTGAAATAATGTTATGAAAGAGCGGAATTTTATCAAATTTCGTTATCAAGAAACATGCCTATGTCACGGCGCGCAAATAAGCTTAAAAGTAAATCAATTGTTATAAAATTGATGTTGTTTTGAGGGGGCAGTTAGGTATATTGTCAGCACCTGTTGGAAAGTTGCTCTACTGTGCGAGTCGTTTTGAATTACGTAACTTAGGTTTTATTTTACGTAAATTAAATGCATAAAAGCCAAATTTGCGTGACTACGCATTCTTGACGCGTGGTTGTTGTGTTCATTGGATTTGTGAATTATGGTCGCCGCCGCGGAGCAACAGACACTTTGCTTATCAATATAATAAGGAGTTTAGGATGAAAGTTGCAGTCCTCGGCGCTGCTGGTGGAATCGGTCAGGCGCTAGCACTACTGTTAAAAACCCAACTGCCTTCAGGTTCAGAACTCTCCCTGTACGACATCGCTCCAGTAACGCCTGGTGTGGCTGTTGATTTGAGCCATATCCCTACCGCTGTGAAAATCAAAGGTTTCAGCGGCGAAGATGCGACCCCGGCACTGGAAGGTGCTGACGTAGTACTGATCTCAGCAGGCGTCGCGCGTAAACCGGGTATGGACCGTTCCGACCTGTTTAACGTCAACGCAGGTATCGTGAAGAATCTGGTTCAGCAGGTTGCGACCACCTGCCCGAAAGCATGCATCGGTATCATCACTAACCCGGTGAACACCACCGTTGCAATCGCTGCAGAAGTGCTGAAAAAAGCAGGCGTTTACGACAAGAACAAACTGTTTGGCGTGACCACGCTGGACATCATCCGCTCCAACACCTTTGTGGCGGAACTGAAAGGCAAGCAGCCGACCGACGTTGAAGTTCCGGTTATCGGCGGACACTCTGGCGTGACCATTCTGCCACTGCTGTCACAGGTCCCTGGCGTAAGCTTCACCGAGCAAGAAGCTGCTGAGCTGACCAAACGTATCCAGAATGCGGGTACTGAAGTCGTCGAGGCTAAAGCCGGTGGCGGTTCCGCAACCCTGTCTATGGGCCAGGCCGCAGCACGTTTCGGTTTGTCGCTGGTTCGCGCACTGAACGGCGAAAAAGGCGTGGTGGAATGTGCATACGTTGAAGGTGACGGCCAGTACGCTCGCTTCTTCTCTCAGCCGCTGCTGCTGGGCAAAAACGGCGTAGAAGAGCGTCAGTCTATCGGCAAACTGAGCGCGTTTGAACAGAGCTCGCTGGAAGGCATGCTGGACACGCTGAAGAAAGATATCACCCTGGGCGAAGAGTTCGTTAAGTAACGCGACAAGGGGCCGGATGCCGGACGGCGGTGTAAACACCTTATCCGGCCTACGGTCAGCGTGTATTTGTAGGCCTGATAAGCGTAGCGCCATCAGGCATTACGTGCTAAGTCCCTACGATATCGCCTAATAAAAACCGGAGCTAATTCAAATTGCTCCGGTTTTTTATGGTAAGTGGGAGGCGTGATGTTAATTGGTGGCCGGGTATTCCTGAATGGTGACCTGCAACGTTAATTGTTTATCATCACGCATCACGACGACGGAGATCACTGAGCCTGGGCGAATTTCCGCTACCTGATCCATGGTCTCCAGCGCAGAGACGGCCGGTTTATTATTGACCGAGATAATCAGATCGTTAACCTGAATGCCTGCTTGTGCCGCCGGGCCATCCGGGGAGACTTCGTTAACCACAATCCCCTGAATTTGATCCATTCCGCCGCCCTGCGCGTGCAGTGGCGCAATCTCGCGACCGCTAATCCCGATATACCCGCGAATGACGCGACCATCACGAATCAGCTTATCCATAATCTTGGTTGCTAACTGGAACGGAATAGCAAAGCCGATCCCTTCCGGCGTTTCGCCATCGTTGCTCTTATCAAACGACAGGGTGTTAATGCCCATCAGCTCACCCAGCGAGTTGACCAGCGCCCCGCCGGAGTTGCCGTGGTTGATAGAGGCATCCGTTTGCAGAAAGTTTTGCCGTCCCGTGGGGTTCAGGCCAATACGACCGGTGGCGCTGATGATCCCCTGAGTAATGGTTTGCCCGAGGTTGTACGGGTTCCCGATAGCAAGAACGACGTCGCCAATGTGCGGTATCCGTTTGTTGTTGATAGGGATTGTGGGCAGCCCACCAGAGGCGTTGATTTTCAGCACCGCCAGGTCAGTCAGGGTATCGGAGCCGACCAGCAGCGCTTCAAACACGCGTCCATCCTGCAGAGCGACGATGATTTGGTCGGCATCATTAATCACGTGTTTGTTGGTGATGATATAGCCGCGCTGATCCATGATAACGCCGGAGCCGAGCGTGCGGATCTCGAGCTGGTTGTGCGTCGTGCTGTTCATACTGCGGTTATACACGTTAACAACGGCGGGGGCGGCACGGCGAACCGCCGGGTTATAGCTGGCAGGCGTTTCATCAGCACTGTCAAACTGGGGTGCTGTAAGCGTATTAATTTTGCGCAGAGAGGGCATCACGGCCAGCAGAATGGCGCCGACGATTAAACCAATCGCGACCGAACGTAAAAGCTTCACAAACATGATAGCGGCGTCATTAAAAAGGGGAACGGCAGCAGCATATCACGAGTTTACCGGACATCACACGATGGGCTGATGTCCGGTCTACCAGCTTAACGCAGGAGCAGATAAATATTCTCGTTACCGCGTACCACCTGCAACGCGATGATCGACGGTTTCGCTTCCAGCACCTTGCGCATTTCGGCAATGGAGTTCACGCGATCGCGGTTTACACCGATGATAACGTCATCTTTGTGCAGACCGGCTTGCGCGGCTGGGCTGCTTTTTTCGACGTTATCAATCTTGATGCCTTTAGTGCCGTCTTTTAACTGACCGTCGCTAAGCGTTGCACCTTGTAACGCCGGGGCGATCATTTCCGCACTGGCGGACGACGACGTGCTGGTATCCAGCGTGACCTCCACCTCCAGTGGCTTACCGTTACGTAGCAGACCCAGTTTAACCTTGGTGCCCGGTTCAGTGGTGGCAATACGCGAGCGTAACTCGGCAAAACTGTTCAGCGGCTTGCCGTTGAGGCTGGTAATGACGTCACCGGATTTCACGCCCGCCTTCGCGGAGCCAGAGTTCGGCAGCACTTCGCTAACAAACGCGCCGCGCTGTACATCCAGTTTGAACGCTTTGGCGATGTCGGCGGTCATTTCCGTCCCTTTAATACCCAACAGGCCGCGTTTGATTTCGCCAAACTGCATTAACTGCTGCGCCAGCGTGCGCGCCATGTTGCTGGGAATGGCAAAGCCAATGCCGATACTGCCGCCGCCCGGTGCCAGAATGGCGGTGTTAATACCGATCAATTCACCATTCAGATTAAGCAGCGCGCCACCGGAGTTACCCCGATTAATGGACGCATCGGTCTGAATAAAGTTTTCCAGACCTTCCAGATTCAGGCCGCTGCGACCCAATGCCGAGACGATGCCGGAGGTTGCCGTTTGCCCCAGCCCGAACGGGTTACCGACGGCGACGGCAAAATCACCCACGCGGAGTTTGTCGGAGTCGGCGATGGCAATTTGTGTCAGGTTGCTAGGGTGCTGGATTTGCAGCAGGGCGATATCGCTCTGATCGTCGCTACCAATCAGCTTGGCGTCAAACTCGCGACCGTCGTTGAGCTGGATACTGATCTTCTGTGCCTGATTAATAACGTGGTTATTGGTTAGCACGTAGCCTTTGGCGGCGTCGATGATGACTCCTGAACCCAGGCCTTCGAACGGTTGTGACGGCTGATCGGGTAAGTCATCGCCAAAAAATTTTTTGAATTCTTCCGGGACTTTCTGCCCCTGCGCGGCGGTACCTTCGACCCTCACGCTCACGACCGCAGGTAACACTTTCTCCAGCATTGGTGCGAGGCTGGGGAGTGCGGCTTGACCGGGAACCTGGCCGGGTATCGACGCAATGGCCTGAAACGGCGCCGAGAGAGTTAACCCGACACTTAACGCTAATGCACTCAACAGCTGGGTTTGTTTTTTCATTGATCCTGCTCTCGTACCTTGAGTAAACGGAAGATGATTCAAAACAGTTTGATGTTATTGAATTTTCGGTTTGGTCACAATGCGGCTAACGACTAATAATAGCTGGGACGGGAAGAGAAGCGGAGGGCGCAATTGCTGCGCCCAATAAATTTCTTAACGATGTGCAGTTAGTCGCGCTTTGCGCCACTACGCAGCAGGCCGGAGGCCCCTTCGGAATAGTCGCGTGGCATCTGAACCGGTGCCTGATCGTTGCCTGCTTCAGACTCTGCCAGACGGTTACGGAACGGGTTGGATTCTGGCGACATACCCGGCAGCAGGTTGCTGGAACTTTTTGCCATATGTTGGTAGATCTGACGATAGTCGTCGGCCATGTTATCCAGTAGCTCAGCGCTGCGGGCAAAGTGGCTTACCAGCTCTTCACGATACTCTTCCAGCTCAGCTTTGTTTTTTTCCAGTTCGTACTGCAATGCCTGCTGTTGGCGTAATTTACGATTACCAAAACGCATGGCTACGGCACCAATAATGATACCGACGACTAACCCAATTAGCGCATATTCCCAGGTCATGAACATCTCCCGTTGTCTTGTGTTTCCGTAGGGTGTTGGCTTTAGGCTCCATGCCTGCGCCTGATTATGCCACTATAACCGCTAATCCCGTAGAAGTGGAATCCCGACTTTATATCGCGTAGTGTAGAACGGCCTTTTTTTCGTCAACCGTGAGCGACGGCACATCGATTCTCAAGGAATAACAATAACATCATGCAAAGCGTTTCCCCGACATCGCGTTACCTGCAGGCCCTCAACGACGGCAGTCATCAACCCGACAACGTACAGCAAGAGGCAGTGAATCGACTGGATATTATTTTCCAGGAACTGACTGCCCCAGCCCGTCCTGCGTTGCAGGAAAGTGGGCTGATTGCTCGCTTTAGCAAATTTTTGGGTAAACGTGAACCGACGAAGAGCACGCCGGTGCGTGGTCTGTATATGTGGGGGGGCGCGGGGCGGGGGAAAACCTGCCTGATGGAGCTTTTCAACCATAGCCTGCCGAGAACGCGTAAAC